>Ga0208971_1000183_pt1 | contig 47892 bp, 38 predicted proteins | sample AOAMet1_18_M0_10_2_FD_188229 | JGI IMG/M metagenome (GOLD analysis project Ga0208971, IMG submission 188229) | Ammonia-oxidizing marine microbial communities from Monterey Bay, California, USA - CAN11_18_M0_10 (SPAdes) | ecosystem: Environmental > Aquatic > Marine > Intertidal zone | place...
TGGGCATGTCGCTGCTGGAGGTCATCTATCCAAATTCCTGTGTTTAATTAGTCTGTATAGGCCGTTTAATTGGTGTCGGCGAAGGCGTAAACTGCGGGGGCTTTTGATGCCGCCCCAGTAGAGAGTGCCGCTGCCCTAACATCGAGTGCCGCCGCTCCTAATGATGAGTGTCGCCGCCCTAATAATGAGTGTCGCCACAATAGCCTATTTAAAACGGCGTTGCCGCAACAAATCATTAATGTAATAAAATTACGATAATTGCCCAAATTATACATTGAGTCTGGTTAAATTCCGTAATTTTGTTACAATTGACAGCTAATATAAAGGGAGCCGCTATTGAGCGGAGTCACCATGATCCAATTGAATACCACAGTTGCTGAAGTCACTCAGCGCATCATCGAACGCAGCAGCAGTCTGAGAGCTGACTACCTGCGTCAAGTCAAAGAAGATCACAGTAATCGTCCTGAGCGCGGCAAGTTAAGTTGTGGCAATTTGGCGCACGGTTTTGCGGCCTGCGGCGAAGAAGACAAGAACAGTTTGCGACTGATGGAAGCCAGTAATATCGCCATCGTCAGCTCTTACAACGACATGCTTTCAGCCCATCAGCCCTATGCGGTCTACCCAGATATGATCAAGCAGGCAATGCGCGAAATTGGTTGTACAGCTCAGGTTGCCGGTGGTGTTCCCGCCATGTGCGATGGTGTTACCCAGGGCCAAGACGGCATGGAGCTGAGCTTGCTGAGCCGCGATTTGATCGCCCAGTGTACCGCCATGTCTCTGTCTCACCAGATGTTTGACGGCGTTTTAGCGCTGGGCATCTGTGACAAGATTGTTCCCGGACTATTGATGGGTGTACTCAGCTTCGGTTACTTGCCCGCGCTATTTGTACCTGCGGGTCCAATGCAGTCCGGCTTGCCCAATAAAGAGAAGCAGCGCATTCGCCAGTTGTTTGCCGAAGGCAAAATTGGTCGCGAAGAACTGTTACAGGCGGAATCTGACTCTTACCACAGTGCAGGCACCTGTACTTTTTATGGCACTGCTAATAGTAACCAAGTTGTGCTTGAAGCTATGGGCTTGCAGTTGCCCGGCAGCTCCTTTGTCAATCCAGACAATCCACTGCGCGACAAACTCACGGTTGAGACCTGTCATCAAATGGCTCGCATCACTGCCCTCGGCAATGATTATCGTCCAGTGGGCGAAATTGTCGATGAGCGCACTATGGTCAATGCCACGATTGCACTCTTAGCCTCTGGCGGCTCCACTAATCACACCATGCACCTGGTGGCGATCGCGCGAGCGGCAGGCATTATTCTCAACTGGGATGATATCTCTGAGTTATCTGCGGCTGTGCCCCTGTTGGCCCGGGTCTACCCCAATGGTCATGCAGATGTGAACCATTTCCACGCTGCCGGCGGCACTAGCTGCATGTTCCGTCAGTTGCTGGCCGGTGGCTTTATGCACGCCGATGCCAAGACCTCTTGGGGAACCGACTTTGGTGACTTCACCCAACAGGCTTTCCTCGATAACGACAAAGTGGTTTGGCATCAGTCACCCACAACGCCTCTGGATCCAGAAGTCCTGACCACAGTAGACAAGCCCTTTTCCCCCGAGGGCGGCTTGCGACTCCTGCAGGGTAACTTGGGTCGCGGTGTGATTAAGGTTTCTGCGGTTGCCGAGCAACATCGAATTGTCGAAGCACCAGCTGTAGTTATTGAAGCTCAGGATGATCTTGCGGCGATCTTTGAATCCGGTCAGCTAAATCGTGACTGCGTTGTAGTTGTTCGTTTCCAGGGCCCCAAGGCGCTGGGTATGCCGGAGCTGCACAAGTTGACCCCCATGTTAGGTATTTTGCAGGACAAAGGTTACAAAGTGGCACTGGTGACCGATGGTCGTATGTCCGGTGCATCGGGCAAGGTTCCCGCAGCGATTCACTTGGTTCCTGAAGCAGCCAATGGCGGCCTCCTGTCCAAGGTCAAAGATGGCGATGTCATCCGCGTCAATGCGGTTACTGGGGAATTGCAATTTATTGGTGATATGTCTGAGCTTGAAGCTCGCGATGCCTCACCTCAGCCAGATGCGGGTCAGCGTGGCTGCGGACGTGAATACTTCGCCGTCAATCGCGACAATATAAGCAATGCGGAGCAGGGCGCTTCCTTCTTGTTTGGGGGTGTCTAGTCATGACTGAGTCACGTTGGAATTTAGTTGCTGATATAGGTGGCACCAATGCACGCTTTGCGGCGCTGCGTGAGGGCCAGCTGGAGAGTGAGTTTGAGTTCTACCACTCGGTGGAAGAATATCCCCAGTTTAGCGATCTGATTGTTAAGTTGAGAGACGAAATTGCTCTGGCAACCGGTTTTGTCGGCGCGCCACAGAGCGTCTGTCTGGCGGTGGCCTGTCCCGCGGATGTGGAGCATATTTCTTTTACCAATAGTCACTGGGAGTTTACCAAGACCGATTTGGTGCAGTGGTTTGGTTGCGAACAGCTGGTGGTTATCAATGATTTTGAAGCCGTGGCTCACGGTATCACTGAACTGGGTGCAGATGACTGCATTAAGATCGGTGGTGGTGAACCTCAGGCTCACAAACCAGTCGGTATTTTGGGTGCAGGTACTGGCCTCGGCATGGCCGCACTAATTTCCCATAGCGATGGTTATCATGTCTTGGACACCGAGGGTGGTCATGCGGACTTCGCCCCTGTAGGTCAGCGTCAGATGGAAGTTTTGACCTGCCTGCGTCAGAGTTTTAAGCGGGTATCCCTAGAGCGTGTTCTATCCGGCAAAGGGATCGTCAATATTTACAACGCGATCTGCCAGATGGAAAGCGCTGATCCGACTCTGGCGACGCCGCCGGATGTGGTGGCAGCTGCGCTGGATAACAGCAATCCCCAAGCACTCACGGCCCTTAACACTTTTTGTGAATCTATGGGTGCCGCGGCAGGCAATCTTGGCCTGACCTTGGGTGCCAAGGGCGGCATCTATATTGCCGGTGGTGTGGTGCCGCGATTTAGTGAGTTTTTTGTCAATAGCGGCTTTCGCGAAAAGTTTGAAGACAAGGGTCGCTTTGCCTCCTATTTGGAGCCAATTCCAGTCTATCTAGTCATGCGCAACAACCTTGGGTTGTTGGGTGCGGCGAAAAAATTACATAACGCTTAAACACAGAGAAGCTGCGTAAAAAGCGTTTTTATTGAAAATTTAAGGAGTAATAAGTGCGAGATCTTTTGGCCGGTAATACGGTAATCCCAGTAATTGTTATCGATCGTGTTGAAGATGCTGTGCCTCTGGCAAAGGCATTGATAGCCGGTGGTTTAAATGTGCTTGAAGTGACTCTGAGAACAGCCGCTTCTGAAGAGGGCATTCGCCAAATTGTGCAGCATGTACCTGACGCGATTGTCGGTACTGGAACGGTTTGCAGCGCTGATCAGGTAAAACTGTCAGAAGATATGGGTTGCCAGTTTATGGTCTCCCCAGGCAGCACCGACAAGTTGTTGGATGCAGCCGCACAGTCTTCCATTGATCTGTTGCCAGGTATTTCCTCGGCCAGTGAAATGATGCGCTGCATGGAACATGGCTACCGTGACTTTAAGTTTTTCCCTGCGGAAGCTGCAGGCGGTGCCGCGATGATTAAATCCCTCTACGGTCCCTTTAGTGAGGCAAGAATTTGCCCCACCGGCGGTATTGGTTTGCACAATGTAATGGAATATCTGTCGCTGCCAAATGTACTATGTGTCGGCGGTTCTTGGATCTGTCCTGCGCAGTTGGTCCGCGATCAGCGCTGGGACGAAATTGAGCAGTTGGCCCGCGAGGCCAGCCAGCTGGGTCAGTGATTAATAAAAAAATAATTAACAGCATATTAGTGCAGCTCGGCGCTGACACCCTTTGCTGTAAATCGGAGCTTTATGATGAACAATAATATTGATTTGGTACTCTTTGGCGCCAAGGGCGACCTCTCTGAGCGTAAACTCTATCCCGCGCTCTATCAGTTGGATCGCGCTGGCTTACTGGGCGACAGTGTGCGTATCGCCGGTTTGGCGCGCCAAGATATCAGCAGCAATGAATTTATTGTTACGGTTGAAGAAAGTTTAAAAACCCACATTCCCGAGTCCGATTGGGACGATGCCACATGGCGCAGATTCAGTCGCCGTCTGAGCTATATGAAAATCGATTTCTCTCAGAAAAAAGATTTTTTGACCTTAAAAGAGTGGCTGGTTGAGAAGCGTACAGCGATCTATTACCTGGCGACGCCGCCAAGCCTCTATGGTTCTATCTGTAATCATTTGGATGCCGCGGGCTGCGTTGATAAGTTGGCGCGCATCGTTTTAGAAAAGCCCATCGGTAAAGATCTCGACAGTTCACGGGCGGTTAACGCCACTGTCGGCGAACACTTTGATGAGCGCAATATTTACCGCATTGATCACTATCTGGGCAAAGAGACCGTTCAAAACCTGTTGGCACTGCGTTTTGCCAACCGCATGATCAACTCCCAGTGGGACAATACCTGTGTCGACCATGTACAGATCACGGTTGCTGAAACAGTCGGTATCGAAGGCCGCTGGGGCTACTATGACAATGTCGGTCAGCTCCGGGATATGATTCAGAACCACCTCCTGCAACTGCTTTGCATGGTTGCGATGGAGCCGCCAAATTCACTACAGGCAGATGAGATTCGCGCGGAAAAGGTCAAGATACTGCGCGCCCTCAAGCCTATTGATAGCAACAATGTTCTCGAGCAGTCGGTGCGTGGCCAGTACTCTGCTGGCTGGATTTCCGGCGAGCCAGTGGTTGGCTATATGGAAGAAGAGGGCAGCAAAGAGAGCAGCAATGACACTGAGACCTTTGTCGCACTAAAAGCCTATATCGACAATTGGCGCTGGGCTGGCGTGCCATTTTATCTGCGTACCGGCAAGCGTATGCAAGACAAAGTGACTCAGGTGGTGATTACCTATAAGGAAATCCCCCATGCGATCTTCCCTGACAAAGGCGGCGAAGCACAAAATCGCCTGGTTATTCGTCTGCAGCCAAATGAAGGCATTGAACTGGAAATGTTTTCTAAAAAGCAGAGCCTTAAAGAGCGTCTCAGTCTTGAGAAGCGCACTTTGAATCTCGATTTCTTTGATTCATCTGGTGAGTCCCGTATTGCCGATGCCTATGAGCGTTTATTTTTAGAAGTGATCAAAGGTGATCAGTGGCTGTTTGTTAGCCGCGATGAAATTGAAGCCTCTTGGCGCTGGTGTGATCAGCTGTTAGATTCCTGGGCCGATAAAAATGTTGGCACCAAAGCCTACAGCGCTGGAACCTGGGGTCCATCTAAGGCGGATATGCTGATGGAAAAAGATCAGCGCAGCTGGTACGAAGCTTAAGTTAGACCCTTGAAATAGGCGTTGAAAATAAACGTGTAAAAAGTATATAAGTAAAAGGTTAGTTTGATGTCGATGCTTAAATTTGAAAATACCTCAGCACTGGATGGGGCGCTGTCGGCCAAGGTCAGTGATCTGTTGGCCGCGGCCATTGCCGCGGAAGGCGAAGCTTCTCTGGTTGTCTCTGGTGGGCGCACGCCGGTGGGTTTCTTTCACCTGTTATCCCAGAGTGAACTGGACTGGTCCAAAGTCACAATTGCCCTTGCCGATGAGCGCTGGGTCGACCCTGACCATGCTGCCAGCAATGAGAAATTGGTACGGGAGAACTTGCTGATTAATGAAGCTCACAAAGCGAACTATTTGGCGCTAAAAAACACGGCTGACAATGCGCTTGATGGCGAGGTGGAATGTCAGCGACGGTTAGATGCCATTGGGCGCTTTACCGTGGTTATCTTGGGTATGGGCGACGATGGTCATACCGCTTCTCTGTTTCCCGGCTCTGAGACATTAGAGCGCGGTCTCGATATGCATTCCGGCGCCGACTGTATTGCGGTAACCCCGCTGGATGCGCCCCACCAGCGTATGAGCATGACCTTGCCGCGACTATTGAATACCCAGTCTCTGGTTATCCATATCAGTGGTGCCAGCAAGCAGCAGGTACTGACTCAGGCCAATGCTGGAGATGATGTAATGGAATTGCCGATTCGGGCGATTTTGCAGCAGCACACAACACCGGTGTCGATTTACTGGGCTCAGTAAAAGGCTTAACGGACCGGCTTCCCTGTCCTCATTGCTGGCCCGTAGACTGAACTCCCGTTTAGATTCTGTGGCCAGCAAAAAAACAGAGACTACTAGAAACTGTTATAAAGAGCTGAAAAGTGTAAATGGCCTCTACAGTTTAAATTTCGCGTCCAATATACGCGTAGTATTATTTCCTCCTTACCTTCCTTATGGCCTGTCTGTGGGCCACCTCTGATCAATATCATCTGCTCTACAATATGAGTGTTTGTTCCTATTTTAACGGTTGATATATGGATTAGGATTGCGGCGCCTCGAATGATATGAGGCTCCCTAAAAATAAGAATTCAACAAGGAAATCGTTATGGCTCTTGCAAAAGCAATTAGTAAAAACGCGTTATCACTGGCAGTTAAGCAGACTTCTTATAAAGAAAATGTGGTGGCTGTGAACACCTTAGTCACAAGTGTTCTGTCCTCAAGCTTACCGACTCTCAACACCAATCCACCAGACTGGAAAGAATTTACCGCGGCTTTTGAAGCAGCCGATGCCGGGGCACTGACCTGGGTCAATAATGTTATGGCGCGACTGTTAAATGTGCCTGATGAAGTTAAGAGCTATAACGCGACGATTACTCAATTGTTGGCCGATGCCAAGAATCAGGCCCTGACTCTGGAAGCCGACCCCACTAATAAAACCGCATTGCAAACACTGAATACAGATCTCACTAATGTAAACAGCACCTTGAGCTTGGTTGTAACCTTTATTAGTGGTGCACTCACTGCGGTTAAAAACTTTAAAGATGAGCTGCCATCGATGGTGTCAAAATCAAGGCAGATAATGATCTGATTAAGTCAGACGAAGCTCAGATAACCGGCTTGACTGCGGATGTTGCCGCGCTGCAGATTTTGTCGAAAAACTTTACTGCTATGGCTACTGAAGCTGACGATACTGAGGCAAACCCGCAAGCTATTCTGGTTGAATGGCAGGCTTTGGAATCCGATGTGGCATTGGCGGTCAACGATATTAAAACTGCGGTTACAGATGCTGGTTCAGCTAACTTTACTGCTGTGGTATCTGATCTCGATGATGCCATAGTTGAGTGGGCTGCTGCCTACAAGCAGGCTGGAGACTTACATCTTGAGCTAAATGTTAACAATGCCCAGTTGGAAGTGGGTATGACTCAGGCAGAGGTTTTGGCCGCGACTGGCGCTGCTCCTACAGTGGACATCATCACCTATTACAACCAGGTGCAAAACAGTCAAGTGGAAGCCGCCGCGGCAATAGCAGATGCGATGGCTTAATAACCAAAAGACTGAAGGAGTAAGTATAAAAGGGCTGGGAAACTGGCCCTTTTTAAATATGTTCTAGAAGGACTGGTTTAGAAGCTCTGGTTTAAGAAGAAGGGAAAATTAAGTGGCCATCCATGGCCTGGAAGAGACGGTTTTTCGTGCTGGCTACTGAATAACGTCGCCAACTCGAACAATTTTTAAAGTATTGGTGCCGCCGTGGACATTGACAAAATCCCCTTTGGTAATCAGCACCAGATCGCCATCATCAACAGCGTTGTGCGCGCGCAGGGTCTCCACTGCACGGTGATTAACCTCTGATGGGTCTAGCTCTGACGCGTGAAAGGGTACTGGTATCACACCTTTATAGAGTGAAGTGATCTCACAGGTACCGTGTTTCTCAGCCATCGCATAAATCGGCAGTGAAGAGGTAATACGCGACATAATCAGTGGAGCAAAACCGGTGGCTGTCATGCAGATAACGGCTTTAACACCCTCTAAATGGTTGGCCACATACATAGCCGCCAGAGCCAGTGATTCATCGATGCTGGCAAAAGTCTGATGCATTCTGTGCTTGGAGCGCTGGGCCAGAGGATGCAATTCTGCCCCTTCGATAATGCGCACCATCGCCTTTACTGTTTCGATGGGGTACATGCCCACAGCACTCTCTGCTGAGAGCATCACGGCATCGGTGCCGTCGAGTACCGCATTGGCCACATCGAATACCTCTGCGCGAGTGGGTGTCGAGGCGGTAATCATCGACTCCATCATTTGGGTTGCGGTAATAACAACCTTGTTGGCTGCATTGGCCGCTTCAATAAGTTGTTTCTGCACGGCTACTAGATTGGCATCACCAATCTCAACACCCAGGTCTCCTCGGGCAACCATCACGCCATCGGCGCTGGCGATAATGCCGGGCAAAAATTCATCGGTAATCGCTTCTGCCCGTTCAATCTTGGCAATAATATGGGCGCCGCTGCCGGCTGCAACTAGCAGTTCACGAGTCTCTTCAATATCCTCTTTTGAGCGAACAAAGGAGATTGCCAGATAATCGGTGTTGAGTGCTGCTGCAGTCTTGATATCGGCCTTGTCTTTTTCTGTGAGCGCGGGAGCGGAGAGGCCGCCACCGAACTTGTTGACGCCTTTCTTGCTCGATAAGACACCGCCCTGAATTACGCGACAGGTCACCGAGTGGGAGTTGCGTGAGTCGACTAGGAAGGTCATGCGACCATCGTCCAGCAACAATGTGTCCCCAGCATCTATATCGTTGAGCAGGTCACTGTCGATATGCACGCCGTTTTGATCGCCGCAATCAACGCCGATCTGGCTGTTGAGGACAAAGTTATCATTCTCTGCAAGATCGATTTTCATATCATCGGTGAAGCTGCCGATACGAATTTTCGGGCCCTGCATATCGCAGAGAATACCAACAGGGATTGCCAGTTCGAGAGCAATTTGGCGAATCATAGCTGCGCGCATGGAATGCTCTGCGGCGCTGCCGTGGGAGAAGTTCAAACGGAACACATTGACGCCAGCTAAAATTAGCCCGCGAATGCCCTTTTCATCGTGAGTGGCGGGGCCGAGTGTGGCGAGAATTTTGGTTCTACGTGGCATCTTTTTTCTCCGCAGCACTAGAGAGTAGTACCAAGGAGTTGTCGAGCATGCGGTTAGAGAAGCCCCACTCATTGTCGTACCAGGCCATGACTTTGACCAGCGAACCATTGACGCGAGTCTGGGTGGCGTCAAAGTTACAGGAGAAGGGTGTGTGATTAAAATCGACCGAGACCAGTGGCTTGTCGTTATAGCAGAGCACTGACTTAAGTGCGCCTTGCGAGGCTTTAAGCAGTAACTCATTGACTTCTGTAGCGGTGGTTTCGCGACCGGCATTAAAAGTCAGATCAACCAGAGAGACATTAATAGTGGGTACACGCACGGCGAGGCCATCGAGTTTTCCTGCCAGTTCTGGCAGAACCAGACCGATCGCCACTGCGGCGCCAGTTTTGGTTGGGATCATCGACTGGGTGGCAGATCTGGAGCGGTAGACATCTGAGTGGCACACATCGCTGAGCTGCTGGTCGTTGGTGTAGGCGTGCACAGTGGTCATATAACCGCTGAGAATGCCGATGCTTTCCTGCAGTGGTTGAACCATAGGTGCCAGGCAGTTAGTGGTGCAGGAGGCGTTTGAAATAATCTCTTGAGAGCCATCCAATACACTGTCATTGACGCCGTAAACCACGGTTGCGTCAACATTGGCGCCAGGTGCTGAAATAATGACCTTCTTCGCGCCAGCTTCTAAATGCAGTGCGGCTTTTTCGCGGCTAGTGAATACACCGGTGCACTCACAGACCAGATCCACAGCTAGGTCAGACCAGGGCAGATCCACTGGGTTGCGCTCGCTGGACCAGTTGATCACATCGCCGTTAATAACAATGGCGTTGTCGGTGACTTCAACCTGTTGGTTAAAGCGGCCGTGAACTGTATCGAACTGCAGCAAGTGTGCGCTAATTTCGAGGCTGCCAAGATCATTGATCGCAACGATTTGGATCTGCTCGCGAAGCTCTGGGCGTTCGTAGAGGGCGCGGACAATATTGCGGCCAATGCGACCAAAACCGTTAATGGCGATTCTATACATGATGGTGTCTCTTTATTTGTAGTAAACTTACGTAAATTATAGGCTTTTGTGAGTTATTAGGCAATCGCAAGGCTTCTTAAGTAAGTAAAAGAACGTATTAATCTGGTTTGAAGGGGGTTTTATAGGATGTGGCGACCCTTGGGATGAAATTTTCTTACCAACTTCTTCGCTGAAAACGGACATTGAGGTTTAAAAACCTTAAACTGGCGCGGTTATTACGGATAAAGACGAACAGCTAAAAGGCTTGTAGCTATGCATTCACAAAATTTGATCAATATTATCTCGGACCAGTTGCCCAACCTGAATAAGTCTGAGAGCAAGGTGGCTCGCGTTATTCTTGCGGATCCGGATAGTGCCACCCGATCGAGTATTGCCGCATTGGCCAAGGCGGCGGAGGTCAGTGAGCCCAGCGTCAACCGCTTTTGTAAGCGCTTTAATGCGGCGGGGTTTCCCGACTTCAAGCTTAAGCTGGCGAAAGCGCTGGTTAGCGGTGTGCGCTTTGTTAATCGCAATGTGGATCCCGATGATGAGGTCAGTAGTTACACGCCAAAGATATTTGATGGCACGATTAATAACTTGGCGATGGTGCGGGATAAAATCAGTCACAGCCGCGTTAATCAGGTGGTGGATAAGTTAATTCAAGCCAAGCGTATCTACTTTTTTGGCGTCGGTGCCTCGGGTTCGGTAGCCAGAGACGCGGAAAATAAATTCTTTCGGTTTAATCTGCCGGTGTCATTTCATGACGATGTTTTAATGCAGCGTATGCTGGCTTCAACCGGCAGTACTGGCGATGTCTTCTTCTTTATCTCCCATACCGGCCGCACCAAAGAGGTGGTTGAGATCGCCGAGATCGCCAGAGCCAGTGGATCAACCGTTATCGGTTTAACTGCGCCTGACTCACCGCTGGCTCAGGTCAGCAGTGTCACCTTAGATGTAGAGGTCCCGGAGAACACCGATGAATATATGCCAATGACCTCGCGTATTGTCCATCTGGTGATACTCGATGTGTTGGCAACCGGTGTGACCCTGCGCCGTGGCCCGGACTTCCTGCCCCACTTGGAAAAGATCAAAAACAGCCTTAAGCCAACCCGCTATCCCCGCAGCAACTAGTAAGGCCTAGTAAGGCCTAGTTAGATAAGTGATTGCAGTGAGACATCGCCATTCACGACATAAACTTGCACCGCTGTGGCTTTCCACTAAACTACCGATCATATAATCAGTGCCGCTAAATATTCGATGTAGCTTCTGAGCCCTGTGGCTTCTGAACTCTGTGGCTATACATGCACCTATAGATAAGGTTGTCGCGCAATGACGGATTTTCCAACGCATCCAGTTCCCCAGCAATGGTCAGATTCAGCTTGGATTGACGAGGCGACCTACAGTGCCATGTACAGCCAGTCGGTGGATAATCCGGAACAGTTTTGGGGTGATCAGGCGGCGCAATTTTTAACTTGGGAGAAGCCTTGGGATACCGTGAGTCGCAGCGATATCTCTCAGGGCCAGGCAGCTTGGTTCGAGGGTGGCAAGCTCAATGTGGCCGTCAACTGTATCGATCGTCATCTGGTTGATCGATCCGATCAAACTGCAATTATCTGGGAGGGAGACGACCCCTCAGATGATGCCAATATTAGCTATGCTCAACTCCATGAGCAGGTCTCGCGGCTGGGTAATGTGCTGCGTCAGCGGGGTGTCAAAAAAGGCGACCGGGTATGTATCTATATGCCAATGATTCCCGAGGCTGCCTATGCAATGCTCGCCTGTGCACGCATTGGCGCCGTACACTCCGTGGTGTTTGGTGGTTTTTCTCCAGAGGCGTTAAAAGACCGTATTCTTGATTCCGACTGTCAGCTGGTGATTACCGCTGATGAGGGCCTGCGCGCAGGCAAGGGGATTCCACTAAAGGCCAATGCCGATAAAGCTCTGGCAAATTGTCCCGATGTTCATACCTGTCTCGTTATTCGCCGCACTGGTGGCAACATAGACTGGCAGGATGGCCGGGATATCTGGTATCAAGAGGCGATGGAGTCTGTGTCACAAGATTGCGCGCCAGAAATTATGGATGCCGAAGACCCGCTGTTTATACTCTATACCTCTGGCTCAACTGGCAAACCGAAAGGGGTTGTGCACAGCACCGGTGGTTATCTGCTGATGGTTGCCATGACCCACAAATACACCTTCGACTATAAAGAGGGGGATGTATTTTGGTGTACTGCAGATGTTGGCTGGGTTACTGGCCACAGTTATATTGTCTATGGGCCGCTGTGTAATGGCGCCATTACCCTGATGTTTGAAGGGGTACCAACCTATCCCGATGCCTCACGCTTTTGGCAGGTTATCGACAAGCATCAGGTCAATCAGTTTTATACTGCTCCTACTGCTATTAGAGCCTTGATGGCCTCTGGCGATAGCTTTGTTAGCAGCACATCCCGTAGTTCGTTGAAATTGCTTGGCACCGTGGGCGAGCCTATTAATCCCGAAGCTTGGGATTGGTATCACCGAGTAGTGGGTGAATCCCGCTGTCCGATTGTAGATACTTGGTGGCAAACTGAGACCGGCGCGCAAATGTTGACGCCGCTGCCTGGGGCCACGGCCCTAAAGCCCGGTTCTGCAACAAGACCCTTTTTTGGTGTGCAGCCAGTCCTGCTAGATGCAGATAACCGTGAGATTGATGGTGCCGGGGAGGGGCTGTTAATGATCAAGGCATCTTGGCCCAGTCAAATCCGCACTATTTATGGTGATCACCAACGTTTTGTTGAGACCTACTTTCAGCCCTATGGCGGCTATTATTTTACCGGTGATGGTGCCCGTCGAGATGAAGATGGCTACTACTGGATTACCGGCCGTGTCGATGATGTGTTGAATATTTCAGGTCATCGCATGGGTACCGCTGAGGTTGAGAGCGCTCTGGTGTTACATGCAAAAATCGCCGAGGCGGCGGTTGTCGGCTGTCCTCACGATATTAAAGGGCAGGGTATCTACTGCTATGTCACCCCGATGAATGGTGTTGAACCAGATGAGGCATTGCGCCTTGAGTTGATTGCTCTCTGTGTCAAAGAGATTGGACCATTTGCCAAGCCAGATATTATTCAATGGGCGCCGGGCCTGCCCAAGACTCGTTCGGGGAAGATTATGCGTAGGATTTTACGTAAAGTGGCGGCTAATGAGTTGGACAATTTGGGCGATACTTCGACTCTGGCTGATCCTGCCGTGGTTGAGGAGTTGATTGCCAATCGAAAGAATCGGTAGGCTTATAAAGATAATTTGATGAACTTATTTGAGTAAAGGTATATCAATATACCTTTAATTAAGTAATTATACCTGCTCCGGTAAAGATTGATTGTTCTACACGTTGGTTTAGTGATATTTAGCGCACCAAAGAAGTGCGGAAAAAGTATATGCATAAATCTTTTTACATAGTCCTGTGCCTGTTACTGGTTTACGGAATGCTCCTTATGCTGCCCGGCTATGGCCGTGTGCAGTCTATACCTTTCTATCAGCATCAAGGTTTCAATAACATTGCTCATGGCACTGGTCGTGAGCTTATGCCTGGCAATACCCTCGAAGGCGCATTCAATGCAGTGGCTGTGGGTGCCGATATAATCGAATTGGATGTCCATTTAACGCTGGATAAGATTGTGGTGGTTAGGCATGATGCCACCATCGATGCGACCACCAATGGCAGTGGTTGGATTGCGGATATGACCCTGGCTGAGCTAGAGGCCTACGATGTGGGCTTTCATGAAACCGACTATGGCGACAAGTTGGCCGCCGATGGAATACGTATCCCCACGCTTGAGTCACTATTTATCGCCCTGCCGGACAAGCGATTTTTAATTGAGCTCAAGCCCGATGATATTGAGACCGGTATCCAACTCTGTCAGTTGGTGTTGGCCTATGGCCTCAGTGACCAAGTTGTGGTGGGTTCCTTCTATTCATCGGTATTGGAGGATTTTCGTCAGGGTTGTCCTGAGGTACCCACGTCCCTTGGCGAAGAAGAAGTACTGACTTTTGTTTTGCTGAGTTGGATTGGTTTAGGGCACCTGTATAAGCCGCCTGGATATTCTATGCAGCTGCCATTTGAATACTATGGTGTAGAGCTGATTTCTAGGCCTTTGATTAGAGCGGCAAACGAGCTTAATTTGGTTGTCGATGTTTGGACAGTTAACGATTCACAAGAGATGCTGAAACTGATTGAATTAGGAGTCGGTGGTATTATCACTGATCGACCTGATATTTTGCATGCTATTGATATTTAAATAGAAAAGATGCTTTAACCAGTATTAAGAAACTGGAAAAAAGCGTGTATTTCGACTAAAAATAATACATCAATGGATAGTAAAGCAGTTCATAATCGCGGAATGAGAGAATCTATGAGTACAGAACTAGCAAGATTAATGAAGCAGGAAGGAATTTCCCAAAGTGGGCTGTCGCGAGCTACTGGAGTTCCTCAGCCGACCATTAATCGCATTCTTAGTCAGGTCACGCAAGATCCACGTCGTGACTCAATGATTAGTATCGCCAACTATTTTGGTGTGCCTCTAGAGTCACTCTATAGCAGTTCGGCTCCGCAGAAATCTTCAAAGAAAGATACCAAGGCGATTGAAGACGTGTTTAACCGAATTTTAGGTTTGTCTGTGGCCGAGCGCAAAGCGCTATTTGGTCAGGTTGCCGAAAAGTTTAATGAAGAGTAATAGCCTCTAGAGCTGCAAATCTTAGGCTGATCCGCAATCCGATTTTGCAATAACGCTTGTCCGTGGTTTTAGCCAGCGTTCCATGCTGGCTTTCTTAATATCAACTCCCTGATTTTTTGCCTATCCTTTGACTCTCTTGATTACGACCTTCCCGATTTACTGTCGAGATGCGGAGATATCATTGATTATTGTCTCCATTATATCGATCAAACGATCTTTCTCATGCACATCCACGGTGCGCAAAAGTGCCTTAAAGTTACTTAGTCCCGTGTCGAAATTCTCTTCCAGATCAAATGCGCTTATCAACATTCTGTCGGCAGTCTCGAGCTTTAGTGCTTGCATGTGATGTCCCAGCTTTTTTTGATGGCGTTAGGTTTATAGGTGCTATTCTTGTGGATTCTATTCATTATTGAAATAGCCCTGAAGGACTAATACTTTAGTATTAGCTGAATTTAGATTTTCTTTAGCGAGCCAAATCTGTATAAAAGAGCTTTCAGTCAACAATACAAAGGTATTTATGGACGCCGTATTTTGGTTTTCAGTGACACTGGCCTGTCTTTTGGGTGCAATGTCTCCCGGACCTAGCTTGGCGGTGATCGGCAGCGTAACCCTTAATCAGGGACGCCTGGCTGGCATAGTTTCTGCTCTGGCTCATGGGTTGACGATTGCGGCCTTTGCTTTGATTACGGCCTTGGGATTGGTCGTGGTTATGAGCAGTTATGCCATTATCTTTAATCTGCTACAACTGATTGGCTGTATCTATCTGGTGTGGATGGCGCTCAAGTTACTCTTCGCTGCACCGGGGTCGAGTCCTGAACTAACAGTCTTAGCTGGTGGCTCCTACTGGGCGGCGGCTCGAGACGGCTTCTTGGTGGCGTTGGTAAACCCAAACATTATTATTTTCTTTACTGCACTGTTCAGTCAATTTGTTACGGTTGAGGGTGAACTCTGGGTAAAACTGCTTATGGCCGCAATTGCTGGGGTGGTGGACACACTCTGGTATATGCTGGTGGCAGTGATCATTTCTCAGCCCGGTGCTTTAGTCCGTTATCAGAACAGCAGTGCTTGGCTGAATAAGGTTTTTGGTTTGGTACTACTGGGGATTGTTGCAGGCATCGTTGTCGAGCTGGTGGCTTAGGGCTGCTTTTGCCTAAGTCTTTTAATAGTGCTGCTGAATAGATTCATGCACTGAATAAATTGAACTGATAGGTCAGATTGTGTCTCACGCACGTATCAAAGCTAACCTAAAAGTCTGTGAAATAATCGCGCCGGGGATTCCCATTGAAAACAACCTATAAAAATATCTATCAATTGGCAGCTAAAAATCGCGGTGGTGTCGAGCATCTAGAAGCCAGTTTGCCGCGCCCCAAGAGCCCAGCACAGTTGGCGGCGCAGGGGGATGATCGCTATCTGTCGATGATGACCCGCTGCGTTTTTCGCGCCGGGTTTGTATGGCGGGTGATCGATAATAAATGGCCAGGATTTGAAGCGGCCTTTTCCGGTTTTAATCCTCTCGCTATCGCTCACTACAGTGATGAAAAGCTCGAAGAACTGGCCAAAGATACCCGTATTGTGCGCAATTTCACCAAAATTGTCTCGGTGCGGCACAATGCCATGTATGTGTTAGATAAGCAGCACAGCCACGGTAGCTTTGCTCAGTTTGTTGCGGAATGGCCCGAGACTGATATTGTCGGTCTGTGGTTAGAACTGAAGAAAAAGGGTTCGCGACTGGGGGGCAATTCGGGACCCGGCATGCTGCGCAGTATGGGCAAAGATACCTTTCTGTTGACCAAAGATGTCTGCGATGCGCTAGTGAATCAGGGGCTGATGAAGAAATTTAGCCCAACGGCACAGCGGGATCTGCGCCTAGTTGAACAGGTGTTTGCGGATCTTCGGGAGCAATCGGGCCGCTCTCTCTGTGAGCTGAGCCGAATACTCGCTTTTACAGTTTAATATTCGCTGGCTAACTAGCTAGCTGGCAGTTAATGATCTATCTCAAGTCCGAGGAGGTTTTTCTGCCAGTCGCAGAAAAATCTTCAAGCCCGATATATATTGCTCAAACGCGGTGCTATGATGCCCGCGCTATCCTAAGGGGCGGCCGTTTTATTGGCCTGAGAAGTACCCTTTGAACCTGATCCGGATTATGCCGGCGTAGGAATAGGAAATCTTGATTGTCACCTTTCTTCGTCATTTGTTTCCGGGTCTCCTTAACGTTTAATCTTGTTACTGAGGCTCTATATGAACTGCTACAAAATATTTACCCCATTTGTTTCCTCCCTCGTCGCTGCTCTGTCCGTGACGGTTTTGTCGACCTCTGCAATTGCCGATTCGGTAATCGACAACAGTGCAATTGAAGAAATCATTGTCACTTCCGACTTTCGTGATAGTGCGCTGTTAAAAACCCCAGCCAGTGTCACGGTTATTGATAGTGTGGCTATTGCTCAGCGCCAGGCGCGACATCTTGAGCAGGTGCTCAATTTGGCCCCCAATGTGAATTTCGCCAGCGGTGCGTCCCGGGGACGCTTTATTCAGATTCGCGGTATCGGTGAGCGCAGTCAGTTTATCGAGCCGTTAAATCCCTCTGTGGGAACACTGGTCGACGGCATTGATTTCACCGGTATTGCCGGCGCGGCTACGACTATGGATATAGCGCAGATTGAGATATTGCGTGGACCTCAGGGTACGCTCTACGGCGCCAATGCGCTGGCAGGCCTGATCAGTCTCCGATCTAATCAGCCCACTGAGCAGGTACAGGGCAATATGCAGGTCTCTGTCGGTGACTACGATACGCGGACGGTGAGTGGGGCAGTGGGTGGCCCAATCAGCGAGTCATTGGGTTATCGAGTCGCAGTGCAAAAACACAGTAGCGATGGTTATATAGAGAATGACTTCCTCAAGCGTGATGATACCAATAATATTGATGAGCTTAGTCTGAGAACCATTTTGGATTGGCAGGCTACTGAGGATTTAGAGTTGAAATTGACCCTGTTCCACGTGGATGCCGACAATGGTTACGATGGATTTTCTCTGGATAATAGCCGCCATACACTCTCAGACAACCCTGGCCATGACCGCCATAAGGCTACGGCATTGGCCATTGAAAGCAGCTGGCAGAGTACGGAAAATTTTGAAGTGATTAGCTTGTTGAGTTTTGCCGACAATGATCTTGAATATGGCTATGACGAGGACTGGGCGTTTCCCGATATATGCACTGGTCAGCCCTGTGAGGGTTGGGAGTACAACTCTGCTGATAACTATAGACGTCAGCGTGATAATGCCAGTGTTGATATCAAACTTGTCTCAAAGCCCGAAGCGCGAATCTTAAATGGCAGTTCAGACTGGGTGATAGGAATTTACTGGCGAGATCAGGATGAGCAATTATTGCGTCAGCAAACGGGCAATGATAATTTTACCAGTAACTTTGACACGAGTAATAAAGCACTTTACGGACAGCTGGACACACAGCTATCCGACTCACTGAACTTGATCAGTGGTTTGCGACTCGAAGCCCGAGACGCAACTTATAGCGATAGTGATTCAGTCGCTCACAGCGTTGATGAGAGCCTCTGGGGTGGACGGCTGGCTCTGCAATACCAGATCACGGACGGTCAAATGATTTATGGCTTGGTCTCGCGGGGCTATAAAGTTGGCGGTGTAAATAGTGACCCCGCTCTGGCGTCTGAAGATCGCGAGTTTGATACTGAATTGATGTGGAATTTTGAGGCAGGTTTTAAAGGTCGCTGGTTGGATGACCGCCTACAAACTCAGGTCGCTGCTTTTTATCAAAAGCGCGATGATATCCAAATTAAACAATCGTTGGTGCAATCACGGGACGATAGCAATGCCGTAGACTTTACTGACTATTTTGGCAATGCTGCAAGCGGTGCTAACTATGGTGTGGAAGTAGAATTTAACTGGCTAGCTACGGACGCTCTGGTTTGGTTTGGTACTCTTGGTTTGTTGTCTGCTGATTATGATATTCCACTGTCGTCTGACCTCAATAAGCGTCAGCAGGCTCAATCACCTGACTATCAATTTGCTCTCGGTGGCAGCTATCAGATTAATGATAAAGTCTCAGTTAGCATTGATATTGAAGGCAAGGATAAGTTTTACCTTTCCTCAAGTCACAATGAGCAAACTCAGGCTTATGAGCTTGTTAATGCCCGAATAAATTATGCTCTGGGCGGTTGGGAACTGTCTCTCTGGGGCCGTAATCTTGCCAATAAAGATGTGATTGTTCGGGGGTTCAATTTTGCAGGTTTCACTGGCAATGAGTTTTATGGCAATGATCCGCGTAAATTTTATGCGACAGAGGGCTACTATCAACTCGGCGAGCCGCGTATGTTCGGCGTCAGCGGTCAATACGACTTTTAAATTAGCAGAGTGAAAAGGAGCTTTATTATGCAAGTCACAATCGATATCAGTATGTATCCCAATCGGGAGGACTTTATTCCTCCCATCGATGGGTTTATTGAGAAGATTAATCAGTTTGAGAATCTGAAAGTTACGACCTTTCCCACTAGCACGGTAGTGCAGGGAGACTATCAGCATGCCATGAATGCTGTTCAGGAGACTATCGCCGCCTGCTATATAGAGTTTAATATGGCCGTCTATGTAGCGAAAATCATTCCCGGTTACGAGGCGCTTTAGAGAATGTTGGATTGGGTCAATCTGGAGACTGTAGCGGTGGCCTTGGCCATCGCTTATCTAGTGCTCGCCATGAAAGAGAGCAGCCTGTGCTGGTACTCTGCGTTCTTTAGCACCGCCATCTATGTGTGGATTTATCGCGATGTCAGTCTCTATATGGAGTCGGCTCTTAATCTCTATTATATGGCTATGGCAGTCTACGGTTGGTATCAGTGGCAACGTGGCGGTGATCAGAATACTGGCCTGAGTATTTCACGCTGGAACCGCAGCCAGCATATAAGGGCAGTATTATTAATTGCCGCCGCCACCGCGATCTCGGGCTACATGCTCGATACCAATAGCGACGCGCGGTTGCCCTATTTAGATTCCTTTACCACCTGGGCCGCGGTGTTGACCACGGTCATGGTGGCGCGCAAAGTCATCGACAACTGGCTCTATTGGATTGTCATTAACGGTGCATCAATCTACCTTTGTTGGGATCGTGAACTCTATCAAACTGCGGCTCTATTAGTGCTGTACATTGTCCTGTCGGTAATCGGTTACCGGTTGTGGCTCAAGAGTTTGCAGCAGCAACATCTTGCCGCCAATTCAATCGTCGATAAGGTTCAGCTCTCCGCCTATGCAACTGCTTCAGCAAACCCTCGCTAACTGGCGTCAGTGGAACACTGATTGCGGCAGTTTAAACGCTCAGCCAACTGTGCTGCGCGAGCTAATTGGCGGCCAGACTAATCGTTCTTTTTTGGTGGCCAGCGGTGAGTTTAAGGCGGTGGTAAGAATCAACGCCATGAACGGCACCAATCTGGGTATTGATCGCCAGCGGGAAGCATTGATCCTTACGCTATTACAGCCAACCGGCGCGGTACCAAAAGTATATTTACACACCGACAAGGTGCTGGTCAGCGCCTTTCATGAAGGCCGGCCCTGGCGTGATGAGGACAGTCGCAGTGCTGAACGGGTGACTGAGCTCAATCAGCTATTACAGCGTATTCAGGCCATTGAAGTCACATCATTAGAGCGGCGTAATTATGTGCAGTACTGTCAGGCTTATATCAATCAGTTGGGCAGTGCCTTCGCCATCGAGGGGCTGCAGCAAACCATACTCACCGCCGCTGCGGCGATCGATGCCGGAGACTGGCCTGCGGTTATCTGCCACCACGATCTGGTGCCTGAAAATATTCTAGTAACCGAGGGTGGGCCGATTATTCTCGACTGGGAATATGCCGCGCTCGGTCATCCGGCATTGGATGCTCTGCGTCTCTATGGAACCGACAGGTCCTCTCAATACGTAAACACAGCACCAGACATCGAGAAGAAGTTTGGCGAGAGTTTAAAACCTCTGGCAATTTTACTCCGGGGGATGGATGATCTCTGGTCACTGGTACAAATCAAATTCTCTGAGGATCGGTATGAGCAAGGCACTTAACCCGCTGACCGCGGAAGAAAAATATGTCATTCAAGACAAGGGTACTGAGCGCCCCTTTGTGGGTGAGTACACCGACACCACTGATGGTGGCCTGTATATCTGCAAGCAGTGCGACGCGCCACTGTACAATTCCGAGCATAAGTTTCCCTCGCACTGTGGCTGGCCGAGTTTTGATGATGAGATTGCCGGTGCGGTGCGCCGCGAGGCAGACAGTGATGGCAGACGCACTGAAATTCTCTGCGCCTCCTGTGATGGGCATCTGGGCCATGTGTTTAGCGGCGAAGGGTTTACCCCAAAGAATATCCGTCACTGCGTGAATTCAATTTCAATGAAGTTTATTGCTCACTAGAGCAGGGTTCTAGTCGGGCTTTCACCGGGGGTGGAGCGACGCCTTAGATAGCCTCTTAGCAACGCCCTACGCAGTCCATTCCCCGGCACTGGTCTGAGTTTCTCACTACCACAGGCTAGCCCAGAGACATAGTATTTCTGGGCGTTTTCCTGTAGGATGCGCGCCATTCAAAAGGGTCCACTCAATTTCGAGCGACGCCCATTCGCAAAAAGACACCTTATGACCACCTTTAAAGACCTGGGCCTATCAGCCCCGATTCTCAAAGCCGTTACCGCTCAGGGCTACGACACTCCCTCACCGATTCAGGCTAAAGCCATACCTGCTGTTCTCGATGGCCGCGATGTTATGGCGGCAGCACAGACTGGCACCGGAAAAACCGCAGGTTTTACCCTGCCCATACTGCAGGTTCTCAGTACCGGCAAGCGCGCCCAAGCCAACCAGGTGCGCACCTTGATTCTGACACCCACCCGTGAGCTAGCAGCTCAGGTCGGCGAGAGCGTCGCCCTTTATGGCAAGCATATGTCGCTGTCCTCGGCAGTGGTTTTTGGCGGTGTAAAAATTAACCCACAGATGATGAAGCTGCGTCGCGGAGTCGATGTCCTGGTGGCCACTCCTGGCCGTCTGATGGATCTTTACAGTCAAAATGCGGTGAAGTTTAGCTACCTAGAAGTGCTGGTACTGGACGAAGCGGATCGCATGTTGGATATGGGTTTTATTCACGATATCAAGCGTATTATCAGTTTGCTGCCGAAGCGCCGCCAGAACCTAATGTTCTCGGCAACCTTTTCCGATGATATCCGCAAATTGGCCAAAGGGCTGGTGAACAACCCCATCGAGATCTCAGTGACCCCGCGCAATGCAACGGCACCCACAGTGACTCAGTCGGTTTACACTGTCGACAAGAAGCAAAAAGCCGCTGTGCTGACCCGTTTGATTCACGATAATAGCTGGAGTCAGGCACTGGTTTTCACCAAGACCAAACACGGCGCCAACAAGCTTACCAAGCACTTGGAATCCGAGGGCATTATTGCCGCGGCGATTCACGGTAACAAAAGCCAGGGAGCGCGAACTAAAGCACTGGCTGGCTTTAAAGCGGGCGAGATTCGTATCCTAGTGGCCACTGATATTGCCGCTCGTGGTTTGGATATTGAACAGCTGCCCCAGGTGGTTAACTTTGACCTGCCCAATGTCGCCGAAGACTATGTTCACCGTATTGGTCGAACCGGTCGAGCAGGCTCTACAGGTACTGCAATTTCACTGGTTAGTGCCGATGAAGTGGATCTGCTTTCGGATATTGAGCGCTTGACCCAAAAACTGCTGCCCCGTGATGTGATGGACGGCTTTGAGCCGACTCACGATGTTCCAGAGACCTTTCTTGATCGACCGGTGAGGACTAACAAGCAGCGCAAGGCGTTGAATAGTGAGACCAATAGCCGTGGTAAGAGCAAGCCGGATCCAAGAGTTAAGCGCGTTAGCACTTATTCTCACGGCCCTAAGCCCGGTGCCAAGCATAAATCCGCTGGTGGCTCTCGGGATGGAAGCAGAGACGGCAACCGAGACAGAGACGGCAATCGCAGTGGCAACAGAGATGGCAACCGCAGTGAGGGGCGTCCAGCTCCGCAGGGTGAGGCGCGTCGCAAAGCGTCCCCACAGGGCGGTCGTGCGAGTGGCCCTTACGCAAACAGCCCCGGTTCCAATACCGGCGGCTCGCGCAGTAACAGCGGTGGCGCCGGAAACCGCAGCGGCAATCGCAGTGCCAGACCTGCTGCACGAGGCGATGCACCCCGAGGTAATAGCCGTCCGCAGCAGCGCGGGCCACGAGGCTAATTTTTTTGAACTAGAAAACCTCTACCGTATCCGCAACGGTTAATAAGTGATTATTAGTCGCTGCGGATTTATTCGTAACAGCAATTGAGTATTAACATGTTTGAGCTTCGTCCCAGTCGAGTTATCTCCTATAGAAACGATCTATTATCCGGTCTTACCGTAGCTCTGGCTCTGGTGCCAGAGGCTGTGGCCTTTGCCTTTGTCGCCGGTGTTGATCCCCTTGTTGGTCTCTATGCTGCCTTTATGGTGGGTCTTATCACAGCTTGTATCGGCGGTCGTCCCGGCATGATTTCCGGTGCTACAGGGGCGCTAGCGGTGGTTATGGTAACTCTGGTTGCCGACCACGGTGTCGAGTATCTTTTTATTACCGTGGTGCTGATGGGGCTGTTGCAGATTCTTGCCGGCGTATTCAAACTCGGTAAGTTTATTCGCATGGTGCCACACCCGGTTATGCTCGGCTTTGTTAATGGTTTGGCGATTGTGATCTTTCTCGCCCAGTTGAGTCAGTTTGGCGTTGCCGGCGAGCCAGGTTGGCTTGAGGGCACCAGCATGCAGGGTTCAATTATCGATGTCGCGTGGATGACTGGCGACGCGCTGTATACGCTACTCGGCTTAGTGCTCTTGACCATGGCAATTATTCACCTCTTACCGCGCTTTACGAAAGCACTGCCTTCCTCATTGGTGGCAATTGTCACGGTGACATTATTGGTGATGTATTTCAATGTGGACACCAAAGTGGTTGGTGATGTTGCGTCCATTGCTGGCGGACTGCCGAGCTTCCATTTACCGATGGTGCCGTTTAATTTTGAAACCCTGTTTATTATCTTGCCCTACGCGATTATTTTGGCTGCGATTGGCCTTATTGAGTCGCTGCTGACTTTGCGCCTGATTGACGAGATTACCGAAACCCGCGGACAGGGCAATCGTGAATGTATCGGTCAGGGTGTTGCCAATACCGTCACTGGATTTTTCGGGGGTATGGGTGGTTGCGCAATGATTGGCCAGAGTATGATCAATGTAAACTCTGGTGGACGTGGACGTCTTTCAGGTATTACTGCGGCTCTATCGCTGTTGGTATTTATCTTAGTGGGCTCTGCGTTGATTGAGATCATTCCACTGGCGGCGCTGATCGGGGTGATGTTTATTGTTGTTATTGGTACCTTTGAGTGGAGTAGTTTCCGCATTATGGGCAAGGTGCCACGCAGTGATGCATTGATTTTGGTGCTGGTCTCTGGGGTTACCGTGGCCACGGATCTAGCGGTGGCCGTAGTGGTAGGCGTGATTGTCTCAGCCTTAGTATTTGCCTGGGAACATGCTAAATATATTCGTATTGAGGCCCGGGAAGACCACAAAGGTTCAACTGTTTACGCCGTGACTGGCCCGCTATTTTTTGGCTCTGTGACCTCATTTCTCGATCGCTTTGATCCCAAACAGGACAATGACGATATCGTGATTGATTTTGCTCGATCACGAGTGGCCGACCACTCAGGTCTCGAGGCCATAGACACGCTGGCTGACCGCTACCTGAGTGCCGGTAAAACCCTGCACCTAGTTCACCTTAGCGATGAATGTCGCAAGCTGTTGAAGAAGGCGGGCAACATGGTTGAAGTCAATGTAATCGAAGATCCCAAGTACTTTGTTGCTGAAGATTCTCTGGGTTAAGATTGTTTAGAAATAGCCCCTTTAGATATAGCCCCCGCCGAGCAGATTTAGGTCAAAGGGGCCCATCTAGATTGGAGCTGACTTAGACTCTGAGAATGAGTGTGCTAACCTCTAGTTAATCAAGGCTAGAGGAGATCATCGTGAATACTATTTTATCCATTATCTTTTTGCTGGTTGCCCTTGGGTTGCTTTGGCGACCACTGGTCAGCGGCGCTGCCGAACGTTTATTAGCTATGCCATCTTGGCGTCCCTTTGTCTGGCTAAACCTTGCCGTCGGCATCAGTCTTATTCTCTGGAGTATTTCAGTCCTCGACTGGTTTCAACAGGTGGAGTGGGTGGTGCTATTTGTTCTTGGCGCCCTTGGGTCACTTAAAGGTCTTAGTCTGTGGATCTTTCCCGACTGGTCTAGGTCTCTCGCGGTCAAATTCATTGATAACTACTGGCGCTTTGCGCTGCCCCTATCCATGCTCTATCTCGCCTTAGCATTGCTGCTTATTCGCTTTGGCTAAAATAGGCAAAATCGCTAAATGACTAAAGTGACCTCGCCGGCCCCGGCCTAGGGGCTGGTAACCACCAGATAACAGACCAGCTCTTTTTTACCGCAGTTCTCTATGGCATGGGACAAATCTGCTCGGTAGTGCGCCGAGTCGCCCTCGCTCAATTCAGTGCAGTTATCTCCAGATATCAACTTTGCTTGGCCGCTGGTAATGGTCAGTAGTTCTTTGGTGCCCTCATAGTGGGGAGCGCTGGTTAAACTGGCTCCGGCAGCAATCCGCAACTCATAGAATTCAATGCTCTTTTCCATATGCAGGGGCGACAGAGTGCGGATCTGACACTCACTGTCATTGCGAAAAAAATTGCTCTTATCCTTACCGTGAACCACTTCAATTGTCGATGACTGCCAAGCCTGATCCACTAGTTCACCGATACTCATACCAAATGCCTGAGCGATACGAAAGGTCACAGTAAGGGTAGGGTTGGCCTGACCGCGCTCAATTTGACTCAGCATAGAGCGGCTGACACCGGAAGCGGCAGCCAGCTGATCTAATGTCAGCTTATTTTTTTTTCGCAGTGCAGTGACTCTGCTGGAGAGCGCCTGACTGGCGGGGTCGCTGTCGTGATTGGAATTGCTCATAGACTACCTCAATAAAGTTTTATCACTATACAGGATTTAAATCTTGCATAAAGGAATTATTGTTTCTACGATAGGGGAATAAATTCTTATATATTGCCATTTATCACTGATCAATATTAACCGCTTGGTAGCGAGTAAAAGTAAGGAGCACCATGAAAGCATTAGTCAAAAGGAATTCCATCCCTGGCCTCTGGCTGGAGGATGTACCCAAACCGGAGATGGGTATCAATGATGTCCTGATTAAAATTAAGCGCACGGCCATCTGCGGCACCGATATGCATATCTACAACTGGGACAGTTGGGCTCAGCAGACGATTCCCGTGCCTATGATAGTGGGCCATGAGTTTGTGGGTGAGATCGTTGACATAGGCTCCAATGTGAATGACTTTCGACCTGGGCAAATTGTCTCGGGTGAGGGCCATGTGGTCTGTGGACGCTGCCGCAACTGTCTCGCCGGGCGTCGTCATCTCTGTGCCCACACCAGCGGTATAGGAGTCGATCGCCCCGGCGCCTTTGCTGAATATCTGGCGCTGCCGATGTCCAATGTCTGGGAGCATCGCGCGGATATAGACCTAGATGTGGCCGCGCTATTTGATCCGCTAGGCAATGCGGTGCATACCGCTCTGCAATATGATCTGCTCGGCGAGGACGTACTGATTACTGGGGCTGGTCCAATAGGTGCTATGGCTGCCGCGGTCTGTCGCCATGCCGGCGCGCGCAATGTAGTGATCACCGATATCAATCCCCAGCGTCTCGAGTTGGCGAAAAAGCTGGGCGCTACCTGCACAGTAGATGTGCGTACCGAGAAGCTTGCCGATGTGCAGCGTGCACTGGGCATGTCTGAAGGCTTTGATGTGGGTCTGGAGATGTCGGGCAATCCAGCCGGTTTTCGCGACCTATTAAGTAATATGTGCCATGGCGGCAAGGTGGCAATGCTTGGCATTCCCGCCCAAGAGGTGGCCATCGACTGGAGTCTAGTGATCTTTAATATGCTCACCTTAAAGGGTATCTACGGCCGTGAGATGTATGAGACTTGGTACAAAATGTCGGTGATGATCGAGAGTGGTTTGGATATTTCCTCAGTGATCACTCATCGCTTGGACTACCGCGACTTCCAAAAGGGCTTTGATGCCATGAACGCCGGTGAGGCCAGTAAAGTCATTTTGAACTGGGAATAATGGGCAACAATACCGATTAAGAATTTAAGGAGAGATTATGTACGGCAAATTTCAAGACCATCTGCAAGCAGAGCTACAGCAGATTGAAGATAGCGGCTTAACCAAAAACGAACGTCAAATCACCTCGGCCCAGGGTGCTAGGGTGTCAGTGAATAGCGGCGCGCCAGTGCTCAATCTCTGCGCCAACAATTATCTCGGGCTGGCTCAGCATCCCGAGGTTCAGGCGGCAGCTATACGTGGCTTGGAAGAGTGGGGTTATGGCATGGCCTCGGTGCGCTTTATCTGTGGCACACAGACCATCCACAAGCAGTTGGAAAATGACCTCAGTGCCTTTGTTGGTGCTGAAGAGACGATTCTCTATCCCTCCTGTTTTGATGCCAATGCGGGACTTTTTGAAACCTTGCTCGGGGCCGAGGATGCGGTGATCTCCGATGAGTTGAATCACGCCAGTATTATCGACGGTGTGCGCCTCTGTAAAGCCCAACGCTATCGCTACCGCAACTCGGATATGGCTGATCTAGAAAGCCAGCTACAGGCGGCAGACAAGGCCGGGGCACGCTTTAAGTTGATTACCACGGACGGTGTTTTCTCTATGGATGGCACCATCGCTAAATTAGATGAAATCTGCGATCTGGCGGATAAATACAACGCTCTGGTGCATTTTGATGACTGCCATGCCAGCGGTTTTGTCGGCGCCAATGGTCGCGGCACTCACGAACACCACGGCTGTATGGACCGGGTGGATATTATTACCGGTACTCTCGGCAAGGCGCTGGGTGGCGGCAGTGGCGGCTTTACCAGTGCCCGGCGCGAAGTGGTGGATCTATTGCGTCAGCGTTCACGCCCTTATCTATTCTCTAATACCGTTGCGCCGCCAGTAGTTGCTGGAGCCATAAAGGCACTGCAGCTGGTAACTGAATCCAATCAGCTGCAACAGCAGTTAATGGACAATACTGCCTTTTTTCGCGATGGTATGGAAAACTTGGGATTCCGATTGTTGCCTGGTGAACATCCGATCGTTCCGGTGATGTTGGATGATGCGGCGCTGGCGGCCAAGTTTGCCGAAAGAATGCTCGCCCATGGGGTCTATGTGGTGGCCTTTTCCTATCCAGTAGTGGCTCATGGAAAGGCGCGTATTCGCACGCAGATGTCTGCGGCCCACAGCAGAGACGATCTTGAACTGGCCCTTGGCGCTTTTGCGGCAGTGCAAGCCGAGCTGGGGATTTAAGCTTTTTCTCAGGCAAAAAAAGGGCGACTCTTGCGAGTCGCCCTTTCGATACAAAGCCCTAAGCTGGGCCGTGCATAACACAGCATCTAAATACTAGAAGCTTTTTCGTGCAGTAACACCAAAGGTGCGGGGCTGGTTTGGATAAATATTAAAGCTTCCTGCCTGCGCTGGCGTTGGGAACCCACTCGTCATATATCTGTCATTAGTGAGATTGCGCGCCCAGATAGACAGATTTAAGCCATTTTGTGTGTTCATACCGGCACTCAGGTTAAGAGAACCGACTTCACGCGTAGCTATAGCTGCAACAGCTGGAGGGAGATTATCAACGATTGTTACTTTATCTGCATATTGATAATCAGCACGAGCATAGGCGTCACTGTTGCCTAAGCGGAAATCATAGAGAGCCGACAAAGATAAGCTCACTTCATGAATTCCCGCAGGCTTAGCGCCTGATAAATCTCCACCCTCAAAGCCGCCACCTACGAATTCATCATAGACTGGATCCAGCAATGTGCCTGCAAGACCTAACTTAAGTGACTCTACTGGATAGTAGACTAGATCGAATTCAACTCCCTTAGTAGATTGCATACCTGCATTTCGAAGTTCAAAGCCGGTGCCGTTGAAGATCGATGATTGGAAGCCCTTAATAGTTTGATCAAATAGCGCCATATTAAAAGAACCGCGCTCAAACACCGCCTTTAGGCCTAACTCATACACTTCTGATTCTTCAGGATCAGCAAAGCGTGAACCCGCTGTCAGATTAGGTGCGTTGGTCGTCAATCCTGCTGCTACTAATGCTGCTAAGTCAGCGGCATTAGGACCTGAGTCCCGTGACAAATTCCAAGAACTTGCCTTGAAACCGGTGGCGTAGCTTCCGTAGATATTGATGTTATCGTTTACGTCATAAGCCAGACGAAGAGTGTAGGTGGTATCACTGTCATCACTGGTATTATCTTCAATTGCATTTGGAAGGTTGACCACAGGTGGCAACGTACCCTGTAGGACGGACAAACCTCCTACGAAAGCTGCTGGTACAGCGGCAAAGGCGTTGGTGTTAACTTGACTGACCGTAACTTCTTTTTTAGCCTCGGTGTAGTTAAAGCCCGTAGTTAAGGTTAGCTGCTCATTTAACTGCAGGTCAAACTGACCAAATATTGAAGTTGATTGATCTTCTTGGCTAAAGGAATCTTGCGCACCAGTACCATTAGCAAAGAACGTCCCTGCAGGTACCCCAATTCCAGCTTCAATGGCACCAAGAGCACCTGGAGCACCTAAGCCAGCGACTAACGCATCAAAATAGTTTCGCGCCTGTGGCCCCCAAATAACCTCAGAGGTATAGTCCACTGACTCATCGAAGTAAAAGGCTCCGATCATCCAGCTGAAATCGCCATCACCCGTTGAGGTCAGTCGAATTTCCTGACTAAAAGTGTCTACGTTTAGGTCGTTCGGACTAGTTTGAGTTAAGGGAGCGCTGGTAAAGTCGATATCGAGAGCCTCAAATGTGTCACTGAAGCGCTGAGAGGTAATCGATGTTAGGACAAAACTCCCATAATCGACATCAATTTGGGCCGAGATACCACCGTTTTCAACTTCATTAAAGGGGTCAATGTCTGCAGCTATGCGATAGGCGAAGGGTTGCTCGGGCACCAGCTCACCGCCAAGAAGACCGATTACTGCTCCAGTGGCGCCGTTAACTAAGTTTGATACACCACAGCAGACTTCATCGATCTCGTCGTAATCGGCAATTATACGCACTTCAGTGTTGTCAGTTGGTGTCCATGACACCTGACCGCGAACACCCCAGCGCTCTCTTTCATTCATGGCAGCGCCGCCAGCTACGTTGGTAAAGTAACCGTCGCGCTGGGTCATGTTGGCCGATACGTCGAAGCTCAGATCTTCAGAAATTGCGCTTTCAAATAACGCCTTGGTATTTTTATACCCCATGTTGCCGATACTGGCTTCAATATACCCACCAGTCTCACCAGAAGGCTTAGGTGTGACAATACTGATAACACCAGCGGAGGCATTCTTGCCAAACAGAATGCTCTGTGGGCCGCTAAGTACCTCGACCCGCTCTAAACGTGGCAGGTCAGAAATGGATGAGCCGGCACGTGAACGATACACACCGTCAATAAACACACCAACGGAAGGCTCTATACCTTCGTTATTTGACCCATTGCCAAAACCACGAATAGAGAACGAAGTGTTGGTGGATGACTGCAATTGAGAAACCCGTAAGGTAGGCACAACACTTTGCAGATCAATAATGTCTTGAATCGAGGCTTTTTCAATAGTATCGCCAGTAGTCACTGTGACTGACACTGGAATATCTTGAAGTGTTTGTTCTCTTTTATTGGCTGTTACAATGATTTCATCGATTGCTGAATGTGCCACGCCACTGACAAAAATACTCGCCACGGCGAGCGCTAAGCACGATTTCTGTGCACGTTTGAGCTTCATGATTTCCCCTTGATTTTTTGATAGTCACAAATTGATGTGATCTTTTTTTTGTAAATATTAACGCTTTCAATTAATTGGTGCTCGTAGAAACACCTATCAACGGATGAATACTCTAAAAGCAAAAAGCGTAGATAGCAAACTGTTTTAGTCGCCAATAGTTTTTTTTAGGGCTGATCGGTACTGACTTTGCGAGTCCCTCAGTACACCCCTCAAGGGTAGATAGATAAGCACTTATTTAGGGCTGATGGTGCTATTGTGCACAGCAGTATTTATTCTCGAGAAGTGATTAAAACAGCACGGGAACTGACCCGTTATGCCTATAGTTACAGAGTTCTGATTTCTGCTCTGGTAATTAATCTGGTGCTTTGAGCCGAGCGCTATTTAGAGGCTCTATTGCGGACTCTATTTTAGAACCCATTTTTGATAGCACCCTGAGATACAAAAGGACGTAAGTCACCATGGCAATTAGCACCTTTGATTTATTTACCGTAGGCATTGGCCCATCCAGTTCCCACACCGTGGGGCCGATGCGTGCGGCGCTGCAGTTTGTCGAATCCCTCGCTGACAGCGGTCGTATGCCTGAGGTCAGTCGCGTGCAAGCAGAAATGTATGGGTCTCTGGGTGCCACCGGCAAGGGCCACGGCACAGCCAAGGCCGTGTTGCTGGGCCTTGAGGGCGACCATCCGGAATCTGTAGATGTACCCACAATTGCCGAGCGTGTTGCGGCGATTCGAGAGGGCGGTTCAATCACATTGTTAGGCAGTCGGCCCGATGGCCATCGTATCGGTTTTAACGATCAGACCGATGTCGTGTTACACCGCAAGAAAACGCTTTCATTTCATTCCAACGGTATGATTTTTACTGCCTTTAATAGTCAGGCTGAGGTGGTTAGCCGCAGCACCTTCTTCTCCGTGGGCGGTGGCTTTGTAGTGGACGAAAATGCCGCGGAGCAGGACTACCTGGTGGAAGACACCAGCAGGGTTCCCTATCCCTTTGAATCCGGCAGCCAGCTATTGAGTCTCTGTGAACAGCACAATATAAGTATCTCCCAGTTGATGATGGAAAATGAGAAAACCTGGCGCAGCGAGCAGGAAGTGCGCGACGGGTTATTGAATCTGTGGTCGGTAATGCAATCCTGTGTTGCCAATGGCATCAGTAATAGCGGAACTTTGCCCGGTGGTCTCAGTGTCAGACGCCGCGCCAACGAACTGCACCAGCAGCTATTGAGTCGCCCTGAAGCGGCTATGTCAGATCCGCTCTCAGTACTGGATTGGGTAACCCTCTATGCACTGGCAGTGAATGAAGAAAATGCCGCCGGTGGTCGCGTGGTCACCGCGCCAACCAATGGCGCCGCGGGCATTATTCCAGCGGTATTGCACTACTACATGCGCTTTGTGCCCACCGCCACTGCTGAGGGAGTGGTGAGGTTTTTACTCACCGCCGCGGCGATTGGCGTGCTCTATAAATTGAATGCCTCTATCAGCGGCGCCGAAGTAGGTTGTCAGGGGGAGGTGGGTTCGGCCTGTTCAATGGCCGCCGGCGCCCTTGCCGAAGTGATGGGTGGCACGCCGGCACAGGTGGAAAATGCAGCGGAAATTGGTATGGAACACAATCTCGGTCTCACCTGCGATCCCATCGGTGGCCTGGTGCAGGTGCCCTGTATTGAACGCAACGCTATGGGCTCGGTAAAGGCAATCCATGCCGCACGTATCGCCATGCGCGGGGATGGTGCTCACTTTGTGTCTCTGGATAAGGTTATTGCCACCATGCGCAAGACCGGTCAGGACATGCATGTGCGCTACAAGGAGACTTCTAGAGGCGGACTGGCAACCCATGTGCTTGAGGTGCCGGTGAATATTGTTGAATGTTAAGCCTATCCTAACCTAAGGTAGCCCTCAGGTTAGGTTTTCAGACAGCGCTTTGTGGCTAAAGGGCTTTGCTAATAAAAAGCCTAGTCAATCAAATCATACTGCTCAGCAAGAATCGCAATAATCTCTGCTTTGGGATCTTCCGGCAGAGTGATTTTTTCACCGGTGATCTTCTCGGCAATACCCGTGTAGGTTTCAGAGACCGACATCAATACCGTTTCCGGCAACAGGTTGTCTTCGGCTAGAGCTGTGCGCTCAGGCATACGGTTCTTGTTCAGCAGAATATCCGGATCCGGGAAATGATTGAGCAGCAGTTGGCGGAAACCCTCTTTAGAGTTCTCGACAATTTTGCCCTCAGCAAAGCTAGCGCTATCCCAAATACGCGATGAGTCAGGAGTACCCACTTCATCCATATAAATTAGCTTCTCACGGTTTTGCTTGTCTCGAACGTAGCCAAATTCAAATTTGGTATCGACAAAGGTTTGACCTATCTCAGCCAGCGAATCGCTGATCAGATTAAAGCCTTCGCTGAGCAGTTTTTCATAGACATTGATATCCGCAATATCGCGGAACTTAAAGCTGGAATAATTATTCTCGATATCGGCGCGGGAAACATTCACATCATCTGCTTCTGGGACACCGGGGATGCCCGTCAAAATACCTTTGGTCGAGGGGGTGATCAGCAACTCAGGTAGACGCTGATCTTTTTCCAAACCGTCTGGCAGTTCGATACCGCAGAAGTTGCGCTCACCCTTGCTGTAGGCACGCCACATAGAACCGGTAATATATTGACGACAGATAGCTTCGATCATTACTGGCTTCGCTTTTTGCACAATCCACACCAATGGGTGGGGAACATCCAAAATATGGCTATCGGCCAATCCCTGTTCGCGGAACAGCTTAAACCAGTGATTAGAGATCGCATTTAGTGCCGCGCCCTTACCGGGAACACCATTCATCCCGCCTTCACCCTTCCAGATGCATTCAAACGCCGAGATTCGATCACTGATGACCATAATTGCCAGCGGTGCATCGGCGGCCACATCGTAGCCTTTGTCGGCAATCAGACGACGACTATCAGCTTCGGTGAGCCAGTAAACTGAGCGCACTTTGCCACTGTGTACCGGCTGGTCGCTGCGAATCGGGAGATCGTTGTTGGAGGCTAATACTTTATTAGCAAGACTCATAGTTATGCCTTGAAGAGAGTTAGGGTTAATTTGGTATAGATGACTGTCTAGTCGCGGCCCGATTTAGGCCAGATCTTTAAGGGGAGGGATTTTAGCAACTCAACAGGCCCTGAGCAAAGGAAAGATTGCGGCTGGTGGTGGGATTTTGTAGGCTGCCCGTAATAGCTGTGCGCAATTATTGATACAAGCTTCAACAACGATGGCCTTTTATCTATGAGTTCAATTTTAATCACCGGTGGCAGCGGCTTTATCGGGCGGCACTTTTGTAATCAGGCGCAAAAGCTCGGCCTGCAACTCTGCATACTGACACGCAATCCCGAGGCGGCGGCCTTGCGGTTGCCCGCGTCAGTGAGACTGATTCAGCGACTCAGCGAATTGGAAGCAGATTATGCGCCAGAGGTGATTGTTAATCTGGCCGGCGAGCCACTGGCAGCCGGGCGCTGGACCCAGCGTCGCAAACAACGTTTCTATGACAGCCGGATTAATCTCACCGACCGCCTCTATGACTTCTGTGTTGCACGAGAGCACAGGCCCGCTGTGGTTATTAGTGGCTCGGCCATTGGCTACTACGGACCCGGGGATCAGCCAGTGGATGAAAACTCCATTGCTGTCGATGGCTTTTCTCATCAGCTATGTAAGACTTGGGAGCAGAGTGCCCAGCGTTTTGACACCCTCGGCAGCCGAGTCTGCTGCCTGCGCACTGGCATCGTGCTGGGTGAAGAGGGTGCTCTGGCACGTATGCTGCCGCCATTCAAATTGGCCCTTGGTGGACCCATTGGCAGCGGTAAGCAGGGTATGTCTTGGATTCATATTGACGATATGGTCGCGGCCATTTTGCACTGCATCAACAATCCACAGATGGTCGGCCCGATCAATGCAACCGCGCCCTATCCAGTTGCCAACGCAGAGTTTAGTGCCACTCTAGGTGTGACATTAGATCGGCCGGCTCGGTTACCGATGCCAGGGTTTATGGTCAAATTGCTATTTGGTGAGATGGGTGAGGAATTATTATTGCAGGGGCAATATGTTCTGCCGAATAAACTCTTGGCCAACGGTTTCCGCTTTCAATATCCAAACCTGGATCAGGCTCTGCAGCAGATTATTGCAGCCTAACGAGGATAGCCGGTGATCTTTCTGATCGCCTCATAGCTGGGCTTGAGTCCCTGATACATTTTCCGATAGACCTGACTATAGAGCTGACTGTAGATTTTCTGGTTGTCCGCTATCGGCTCAAAGCGATCGCCGGCGTGAGTCATTCTGGCCGCTGCGCTGGCAAAGTCAGGGTAGAGTCCAGAGCCCACAGCGGCAGCCATAGCGGCACCCAAGGCAGAGGTTTCATAGGTGTGAGGTCGCTGCACCGGCATACCAAAAATATCTGCGGTAATTTGCATAATTTGATCGCTCTGAGAGCCGCCGCCGGAGACCAAAAGTTGAGTGATTGGTTGGCCGCTGCGTTTTTCCACTCGTTCTTTGCCGGCGCGCAGGGCATAGGTCAGCCCCTCGATAATGGCACGATAGAGATGGGCACGAGTGTGCACATCGCCAAAACCAATAATCGCTCCCTTGGCTTCTGGCCCCTCATTGTCTGCACCGGCGCCCCAGTAGGGCTGCAGGGTCAGTCCGTCAGAACCGGCGGGCACCTGTTGTAATAAATTATCAAACAGGGATTCCACCGTCACTCCTTGCTGTGCCGCTGCGGACTGCTCCTCGAGACCAAACTGCTGTTTAAACCAGCTCACCATCCAATAACCTCGAGGGACCATCATCTCAACATTAAAACTGCCGGGAATAACACCGGGGTAGGCGGGATAAAAAGGAATCGCCTCAAGATATGTGTCGCTGGTGATATTAAAGGTCGCCGTAGTACCGTAACTGAGGCTGCCGGTATTGCTGTCGAAGCAACCGGTGCCGAGCACCTCACAGGCCTTGTCTGAACCACAGGCAATTAGCGGCAGCCCCTGGGGAATGCCTGTCTCCGCTGACGCCGCTGGGCTTATGTGTCCGAGAACACCACCCGCTTCAACCAGTTCCGGAAGCATCTCCCGCTTAATCGAAGGGATCGCACGCCATTTCCAGTCTTTACTCTCAGCCCATTGCAGTTGCTTAAAATCAAAGGGCAAAAATCCTACTTGGCTGGCGACAGAATCTCTGTAGTCGCCGGTGAGTTTGAAATTGTGATAGCCGGAGAGCAGCAGCAGTTTGTCCACCTGGTTCCAGAGCTGCGGTTCGTGTTGTGCGATCCAATTAGCCTCAGCCTGAGTGTGAAAAGTATCCACCGCCGCTTTGGCACCCACCGCGCGCATTAAAAGAGACTCAAAAACACCCAGCTCCGGCTTGCTATCTACCTGACGCTGATCAAGCCAACTGATGGCAGCGCGCAGAGGTTTGCCGTCTCTACCCATAGGCACCACAGTGGCGCGCTGGGTGGTCACAGACATGCCCTTGATCGACTCCCGTGGTACCTCCAACTGATCCCAGAGTTCTGTACAGGCCTGACAGAGAGCCTGCCAAAAGTAGTCTGCGTGCTGTTCAGCCCAGCCCGGTTCGGTGGAAAAGTAGGGCTCGATCTCAACCTTACTCTTGGCTACCAGTTGGCCATCTCGGTCAAAGACTATGGCACGGACACTCTGAGTGCCGTTGTCTATAGAGAGTAAATACTCTTGCTTGTCTAATGCTGTGGCCATCAATACTGGACTCTATTATTATTATTTTTTAGTGGTGCTTATGGGTGTCAGGTAGGCTATAAAAACGCTGCCAGATACTCAGGTAGCGCTTAACTTCAAAATGCCAATGATCGTTATCCCAGCTCAGTTCAGACTTACAAATGGTTTCTAGAAAGGGTAATAATTCCATACCTCCATTAACCATCACCATGCCCAGTCGAGTGCGCCTTAACATCAGGTCATCGAGATGCACCACTGCCTCGTGGCGCGCCGCCCAGCGACATTCGGCAAGACAAAAGTCAGTGCCGGCAATACGCCGTTGCTCTGCAGGGGGTGCCGAATCGAGCAGCGACCTAGCCTCTGACCCGTAGCGCCCAAGCAGTCGTTGTGCCCAGACTGGGTCCTCGGGAATAAGTTCTTCAGCGGCTATCTGGGGGCTGTTAAACACTCGTTCATCAGTGAACCTCTGTGCCTCGGGCAGCCGCGCAGTCGCAGCGGCCAGGGCATCCAGAGCAATCAACCTAAAGGTGGTGAGCTTGCCGCCACTCACGGTAATCAAGCCATTGTCGGACCAGACCGCATGATCTCGGCGTTCGCGAGAGGGATCCTTTGAACTTTCCGAACCGATAACCGGTCGCACTCCAGCCCAGCTGGAAATAATATCGCTGCGGCTGATCGCCTGAGCGGGAAACTGAACATTAAAAGCCTGCAGCAAATAGTCCACCTCAGCGTTATCAATACTCGCCTCGATATCCAGATCTTCACTGTGATCGAGATCGGTGGTACCAATTACGGTGGTGCCTTCCCAGGGATAGACATAGACTCCGCGCTTATCTTCCGGGTGCAGTGATGTCAGCACATCGTTGACCGGCATTAGGTCTCGGTGAATAATCAGATGGCTGCCACGCAGTGGGCGAATGCGTTTTTCCGGATTGACTTGATTGCGTAGACGATCGGCCCAGGCACCGGTGGCATTGATCACCACAGGAGCCTGCAGGCTTATACCAGTGGCCGCATCGGGATCATCCAACACTACGCCTCGAATCTGATTGTCATCGAGCAATAGTTCGCTGACTTTGCTGTAGTTAATCGCCGTGCCGCCGGCACTGATACTCTCTTGCAAAACCCGCAGCACCAGCCGTGAGTCATCCACCATCGCGTCGCTGTATACCGCGGCACCATTTAGATGATCCTGTTGCAGCCCGGGAAAGCGTTGGCCGAGACGGCGATTGTTGTAATAGCGATGGTCGCGGATACCGGCGATAAAGTCATAGATCGTTAAAATAACCGCCATCGCCCAGCGACCCGGAAACAGACCCTTGCTGAGGGCAAAATAAAAATTAATTCGCTCGACTAACCCCGGCGCTTCCGCAAGCAGTCGTTCGCGCTCGGTGAGACTTTCTTTGGTTAGCTTAATGTCGCCGGCGGCGAGGTAGCGCAGACCGCCGTGAACCATTTTTGAAGAACGACTCGAGGTGCCGGAGGAAAAATCCCCCTGTTCAATCAGCAGTGCGCGGTAGCCCCGGCGCACGGCTTCTCGGAGAATACCGGCACCGGTAATCCCGCCACCAATAATAATGATGTCCCAGTCGAGAGATTCCCCGCTGCGCATCTCGGCGAGGAGTTTGTCACGTTGTGTAAATAGCGGAGTGCCATGATTGGACATATTAGTTCAACTCATCGGGCAACAGTTTTCCCGGATTCATCTGTCCCTTGGGATCAAATAGCTGACACAGAGAATTGATCGCCGCCAAACCCAGAGCGCCTTTTTCAGGGGCCAGATAGTCGCGATGATCGCGCCCCACGCCGTGCTGATGACTGATGGTGCCACCACTGGCCACAATCTGTTCGGCACCGGCAGACTTGAGTTTGTGCCAGCGTTCCATGGCCTGACCATAGCTGTCGCCGAGACGGAATAGATAAGTAGTATAAATACTCGAACCCTGACCATAGACATGGCTGAGATGAGTGTAGGCATGCACCTGCTCACCCTCATCGGCCAGAGCGTTGCGAATCGCCGACTCAATATTGTCCACTGCCTGTGGCAGCTTTGACCAGTCAACTGCTGTTTCCATGGTGTCCACTGCATAGCCGGCACTGCCCAGAGGGTCGCGCAAGTAGGGGGCACGAAAGCGTCCGTGAGCCCAGTTATCACCCAGGCCCAATTGGTCGGTCATGCCGCCGAGGCTGGTACAGTGATCCAGCGCCATCTCGTTGGCTATCGCGCAGTGGCGGGCAGAGCCAGTGACACCAAAGGTCATCATCACTTTTCCTGAACCAATACCTTTTGCCGCCAGTGCAGTTTCTAGAGCGACTATACCGCTGCTGTCATCGCCAGCACCCATATACAACAGGCTGGTAGTTTCCAATGGATTGCTCAGGCGCACCATCGACAGGGGAACACGCTGTTGAATTAATTCTCTGGCGGCCTGCAGTCCGACTTCCCACGAGGGGAAGAACACCACCTGAAAGGATTCCTCCTCCGGTAACTCTGTCACTCTGACCACCACTTCGGTAATAATCCCCATGCGTCCCTCAGAGCCGAGAATCATCTGGCGAATATCGGGGCCGGCAGAAGAAGCCGGAATAGTGGATATATCAAGAGTGCCGGCCAGGGTTTCAATAGAACCACCGGCAAACATATTTTCTATCCGACCATAGTGCAGAGATTGCTGTCCACTGGAGCGACTGGCGACCCAACCACCAACGGTGGAGAGTTCCCAAGACTGGGGAAAATGGCCTAGGGTATAGCCCTCTTTTTGCAGCTGAGCTTCTAATTCAGGTCCCGCTGCGCCGGCGCCAAAGGTGGCTAATTGGCTGTCGCGATCAAAGTGAATAAGTTTATTCATGGCGCTCATATCAATGGTCAATATGGGCCGCGCACTGATTTCGGGATTGATATGACCCACTACGGACGTACCACCTCCGTAGGGAATTACATCGAGGTCATGGTCTCTGGCATAGACAAGTAGTTCGCGCACCTGTTGGCTATTCTCAGGCACTGCCACGGCGTCAGGAAAACTCTCCACATCACCGCTGTGCATCGCCAGCCAATCCGGCAAACTCTGGCCTCGGGCATGGCGCACACGGATCTCTGGGTCAGTGTGGATCAGTGGATGGGCAGGGGCTCTGGAAGCAGGTACCTTGGCCATAACCTGTTCTAGAGTGGCTTCGCCGAGAGGCGTAGCAGGCCCCACGAGTGCTTGCAGTAAATTGCGCAGCCCACTGTTCAGTTCCATCAGCAGCTCGCTGTTTTCATTTCCCCAGCCATTCCATAGACGCATAGCAATACCTTAATAGTCGAATTTTTTTTTGAGACTAAGCCTTGTGGCGTATGATAATCTGCAGTTAATGTTGGTCACTGTCAGGTGGCGACAGCGGTGTGACTATTTCGGTCAGTTGTTTGCTCAGGGGGCAAAACATGAATCAAGTCGTCAGTAATGGGTTGGCCTCAGCGCCTGCGATTAAGCAGTATTTAAATGCTGCTCAAGCCTGCGGTGTCGATGTCCAGCCTTTGCTACTAGAGTCCGGAATAGACCCCAAACTGCTCGAAGACAATAATCGCCATCTGCCCAATGCCTGCATGGAGCGATTGTTGGCACTATTGATCCCGGCGAGCAATGACCCCTGTTTTGGCCTTCATGCCTCGGGTTTTGTCGAACCTGCGTCATTTAGTGTGCTTGGCTATATCTCCATGAACTGTTCGAGCCTGCGTATGATTCAGGCGAAAATCCCAATCTATGAAAAAATCGTTGGCGACATGGGCGTAACCTCCTTTGAAACGGATCACGGTGTTGTGCTGCAGCGCTGGCAGTGTCTGTTTACAGACCCCCTAGTCAAGCGCCACGAAGTAGAGAATGTTCTCGGATCCTGGGTCTGTTATGCACGACAGTTTCTCAATTTTGATCACTGGGAGAGTGTCTGGTTTGAACATTCGGCGCCGGCGGATCCGGCATTGCTCGCGGATTATCAAAAGGTTTTTAACTGCGAAGTGCTGTTTGATCAGCCCGCCAGTGGCATCCGTATTCGCGAGTCGATGCTCGATGATGTATTGCCACAGGCCAATGCAGAGCTGCTGGATATGCTCTTGGCGCATGCTACAAAATTAATGGCTGAGTTAGATCAGAGCCAGCGCACCGCGGATCAGGTGAAAAACATTCTTCGGCTGATGCTCAATCAGCAGCCACCCTCCAGTGAGATGATCGCTGAAAAGCTTGGTATAAGCAGCCGCACCCTGCAGCGCAAACTCAACGAAGAGGGTACTCATTACAAAGATGTACTCAATGAACTGCGCTATGAACTGGCCGTCTATTTTCTCAAAAACACCAAACTTACTCTGGATAATATCGCCTACGAACTGGGCTATGCGGAGGCACGTTCGTTTTATCGCAGCTTCAAGCAGTGGACTGGAGAGACTGCAGGAGCTTATCGCGCAACCCATACTGCACGCTCAATAGACTGATTATTTTTTTAGCAGCCCCTGGTCATTGGCCCACTGCTGAGAATGGGCCATGCCATCTTTTAGGGAGACTTGCGGCGCCCAGCCGAGAATTCGCTGAGCTTTCTCAATACTGAACCAACTCTTGGTCGATAGCTGTGCCACTGTAGCAACAGAGGCTTCATTGACGCCGCCGGTTAGGTCCGCAAGTTTGGTTGCCAAAGTAGCGGCGATAAGCGCCAGCCGAGTCGATACTAGCATTGGCCCACGCTTATTGAGCCAGCTGTAGTGGTGACTAAAAAATTCCCTGCTACTGATATACCCCTGACAGGAGAGATTAAAGATTTCACCATTGGCCTCGGGGCACTCAACTGCCAATAGAATACCGCGGACCAGGTCGTCAATATAAGTCGGGCGGAAAAACCCCTCACCCTTCTCGGGCAGCATAAACTGTCCCTTGTGAATTGCTTCAAGGGGCAGTATTAGCCAGGGGCGACTGCCGGGGCCATAGACATCGCCGGGGCGCAGAATAACGACCTCTATGTTGCCCTTGGCGTGGGCCGCCAACACTGCGTGTTCAGACGCCAGTTTGGTCAGCACATAACTGCCACCGTCCCCATGCACTGGGTGATCCTCACTGAGTTCACCTGTGGCGGCATTGCCATAGGCAACAATTGATGAGAGTTGCACAAAACGCCGCACCTGATGTTTTTCAGCGGCGGCAATTAGCTTGGCAGTGGCCTGCACATTGACCCGCCACATATCGGCATCGCTGAGTGCATTGGAGACCAGTGCGGCAGTATGAATAATCACATCACATTGCTCGAGCAGCTCGGCAATACTCTCTGGGTTGCCAATGTCGCCCTCTACAATCTCAGCGCCATCGCCGCGCAAATCGACGCCCACCACCTCTACGCCCTGTTGCTTATAGTGGCGCATCAGACTGTTGCCAATAAAGCCATTGGCGCCGGTGATCAATACTTTGCTCGGAGTTTGCTCAGTCATATGGGTCCTTTTTATGGTTTTGTAGGATCTAATTGGTCGACAGATTGACGCGGGGTTACTGCATATTGCTGCGGTAATAACGGCCGGCAATTTTAGCTAAGGTCATTCTCGAGAGCAGGCGTGTGATGGCCACTGTGATGCGATTGGCGAGCCCAGTAACAATGGTTGGCCGGCCGGCGAGACAGGCTGCAATGCCCTGATCGGCAACCTCTCGGGGTGACTGCAGCATGCCTGCAGGAACCAATAACTTGCCTCCCTGTTCCGGATTGTCCATCATTTTTGTTGCCGTATAACCGGGGCATAGCGCGGTGACCGTGACCCCGGACTCACTGGCATTGAGCTCATCATGGAGCGCCTGAGTAAAGGACAGTACATAGGCTTTGGTCGCGGCATAGACATTCTGGTTGGGGATCGGTGTCCAGGCGGCGAGAGAGGCAACATTTAAAATATGTCCGCCAGTGCGACTCGCCATATGCTTGGCAAACAAATGGGTCAGTGAGGTCAGTGCGAGAACATTGACATTGATCATGCGCTCCTGAGCGGCCAGATCGAGTTCGGTAAAGAAACCATTCTGTAACAATCCAGCGTTATTAATTAAAAAGTCCACTTCAAGATCCAGTTTTTGAACTTGCTCAAAGAGATTCTGAGCCGCCCGAGGCGCAGCCAGATCCGCAGCTATAACCCTGCAGTTAATTGTTGGGTACTGGGCGACAAGACTCGCAGCAATTTCATCCAGCAGTGACTGGCGACGTGACACAAGGATCAAATTGTAGCCCTTGGCCGCGAGTATTTTGCAGCATTCAAGGCCTATGCCATCAGATGCGCCGGTTACTAGAGAAGTTTTATTTTGCATAGTCTGGTCCGCAGGGTAGAGAGAGTCTGTTAGTTATTATGGAGACTAACTGGAAGAGACTTATGTTAGCGAAAAATAAAGGCGCTTCACTGTCGCCAACAGTCAGTGCCGTGACAATTTCGGACAGCGGCAAAGCTGTATTATCAGTGGTGGGTTGGATATTAATTTGCAGCCATAAAAAAAGGACGGGGAATGCCCCGTCCTTTTAAGTACTAGCTTTTTTACACTTGATACATGGAGCTTAGAAGCTGTAGCTGACGCGTGCGCCCCAAACTGCACCACGAGCCATATAGCTGAAGTGAGCACCGCCAGCGAGTGGAACGTCAGCAGCACCAGATGCAGTGATCTTATCGGTGATATTGCGACCGAACAGCATCATGTCCCAGTTTTCACCACGGATACCAGTGCGGATGTTAATTTTCTCGAAACCGCTCTGAATATCGATTGGATCCAAGTCGCCTGTCATGTAGTACAAGTCGGTGAAGTTAACATCAAGTCCGGCGAACCAAATCAGACCGTTGTTCATAGGCTTAATATAATCAGCTGTGATTGAACCGGAGTAATCGGAACCTAACTGGCCTCCCGAGATATCCTGAGCTGAACCTGAGGCGGTACCATCACCCAAGAACTGCTGCTGACAACCCATTGCGGAAGTCACAGGAGAGCTTGACGTTAATGTGCCCAATCCCAACAGGGCAGAGGCCTGAGCTGCAGTACAACCGGCAGCATCAAAGGAACCATATTCACCATCGAGGAAAGCCATCGCTACGCCTAAACGCAGTTCATCAGTTGCCTGCCAGGCCATATCCATCTCAATGCCCTGAATTTCAGAGGTTGCGGCGTTAGCTACCACAAAGCCCAAGCCGACGAAGGTAGATACCTGCTGATCTTCATACTCACTATTGAAGTAGGCCCAGTTCAAGTTCATGGCACCATCTAACAACACATGCTTACCACCGATTTCAAAAGAGCTTGCGCTCTCATCATCGTACTCAAAACCAACGCCTGGCACAGTTCGTTGAACGGTTCCGTCAGCCAGGATGTTGGGGTTCTGATCATCCACAGAGTTAAAACCACCGCTTTTAAAGCCCTCAGAGTAGCTGATGTAGTACTTGCTCGTATCTGACTGCTGCCACTGCAAACTAGCTGCTGGGATAACCTGGTTGGTTGAACGCTCCTCATTAAAATCATGCGCCCAAACGCCAAATGATGCAGATTGCAGAGCGGCCAAGAACGGCGTTTCGTTTGGCGTTGCCAAACCCGTATAGCTAGCGGTGAGGTCAGCGCGAGCAAAGGCTTCTTTATCTTCTTCGGTATAACGCACACCAGCAGTCAAGGTCAGCGTATCTGACAACTCATAGGTGCCCTGGAAAAAAGCAGCCACAGTGTCTGTTACGCTCGCGTAGTTACTCACCCGACCGGCTTGGTTCCACATCGCCATGCCATCTACACCCCAGAAAGCGTCAACAGTGCCGATGCCAGTAGGCGTTGCCATCCAAGCGCCTATAGCCGCAGGGTCAGTGATACCCTGCGCACCAAGAATGGCGCCAGCAATTTGCGCTTTACTGAATGCCAAGAATGACGCTGTGCCATTGGCCGGGTCGCCGAGACCAGTGATGACTTTCATCAGGTCAGGATTTCCCAAAGTACCATCGACAATAACCGTACGGTCAATGTCCTGCTCTGCCTTAGACCAGTAAGCACCGGCAACAAATGAGAAGGTCTGATCAGTTGGAGAGGCGATACGGAATTCCTGACTTGTCTGTTTGTATTCAGAAATGTCGCTTCGACCAACAAAGGTCACTGGCAGCCAGTCGGCGTCCATACCATCTTCATAGTCATAGGTGTTTCGGCCTGTTACCGAGTGGAAGCTGTAACCATTATCCATCTCAATATCGATACGCAATGCGGTATCGCTAGTTTGCGTGTCTGTGCCCTCGAATTTTTCCTCAGTGCGGCCTAAATCGCGACCCAGCGACTGAGCCAGCGCCAAACCACCTATAGAGCGGCCATCACGAAATGCGTCGATATCGCCAGCGGCTACACTAGCAGCGTAGTCTGGGAACGATGCACCCATCATGGCGAACATAACTGCATTCGATGCAGGGATATTCGTTTCAGGTGCAAAGGTTGTTACTGCACCAGGTCCGCCAACACGTACAAAATCGCTCTCGCCGTGAGTTAACTTGATTGATGTACTGTCATTAGGCTCCCACATAGTAGTAAAGCGCCAGATAGTCTCGTCAGTTGAGGGCATAGCTGTTGGTGCACCATTCGCCGCAGTGGCAAAGCCGTTGTCCATATAGCCGTCATCGCTGCGATCTCTAAGGGCAATGCGGAAACCCAGAGTGTCAGATGGCGAATAGTTAAGGTGACCTTCAAATAACTCACCGTTATCAGTTTCCACTGTCGCGGCAATTTTCCCTGACATCCCTTCACCCATTTCAGGCTCTGCGGTGGTTACGTTAATCGCACCGGCCAAAGTGTTCTTGCCAAACAGGATACCCTGTGGACCACGCAGCACTTCCAGCTGCTGTAAATCAAACAGACCTGTTCTGATCTGACGGCTCTTGCCATAGTGGATGCCGTCAACATAAACGCCGACAGACTGCTCGAAAGACTGGTTAGCACCAACGCTGATGCCGCGCATACTGATAATAGTGTTTACCGCATTCTCTGAAATGCCGAGGTTAGGCACAAAACCTGAAAGCTCAGTAAAGCTTGTGATGCCGGCATCTTTCATTCTTTCGCCAGTGATAGCGGTCATGGAAATGGGTACGTCCTGCAGGCTCTCGGCGCGTTTCTGTGCGGTAACGATAATCTCTTCGAGTTGAGCCCCGTAAGCTCCTGTGGATATGGTTGCTATGGCTAATGCCAAACTACTGATTTTGAGAAATGAACTTCTTTTCGTTGATAGATGTGTCATCGAGCTTCCCCTGTTGGTATTGGAGCGGTTTCCCCGCATTTATTGTTGTTATTTGCTAATTGAAAAGATCCTTACAGACGAAGTGACTTCCCTGACATTAAAGAAGTAAAGTCTTTTCAAGATAGAGTTCCCTAATTTTTATTGGGCTTTAATAAATGACTGGTGCATTTAGTAGAACTCACCTTTGTTATTTTTTTTTACCGTTGTTAAGTAGGCTTAAAATAGTTAATCAAAAAAAACGATTTCGGTTAATTAAAATACGTCCTGTTATTTTTCTAATCGTTTAAACGAGTTGTTAAGAAAATAACCTTATGAAAATCCTAAAAAATGCCAACGAAATTCATGATAGCCGAGGCCTATGCTTAAACACTGTCTAAAAGCGTCTCCGGGATGTCCATTTCAGCCAAAAGTCGCTTATAGAGACTCACAGCACATAAAAAAATGGAAACTAAACATATTTTAATAAAAAAAATAAAAGTCGATATTTTAAAATTCAAAAGTAAATAGAATATTTATCAATTAAACGACTCAGATTATGAGGAGTCGATTTTCGTCAAAATAAAATACAACAAAACATGTCAAAAATGGACTATATTTTTTGGACACGTTAATTTTCTGGTTTAACGTCTATTTTTAGAAAGTCCAGAGTTAGCGTTTTCAGTATTAATGGGCGCCAAAATCGGTGTTTCATTCTTCGCGCCAATAGGCACTAACTGGAATAAAAACTGGTGAAAAAAATTTACAGCAGGTAGCGATTAGGACAGCGTATTTCTGCGCTACTACAGATCGGCTCAGTGGAAAGTTAGGCACTGTTAGTTGGCCGTCCAATTCAGCTTCGAATGGTTTTTTATAGTCTATCTTTATAGGACGTGAATAATAGAACAGGGATCTGTTTTGAAGATAACAATTTTTGGAAGTGGATACGTTGGTCTTGTGACTGGGGCCTGTTTTGCCAATGTAGGCAACCAAGTAGTCTGTGTTGATATAGATCAGTCAAAGGTTGATGCGCTCAATGCCGGCCATGTCCCGATATACGAGCCGGGTCTGGAGAGCTATCTCAGTAGCTCACTGGCAGATGGCAATCTTAAATTTACCACCGATGCCGCCCTGGCAGTGCAGCACGGTGAGATGATTTTTATCGGTGTGGGTACACCGGCCAATCAAGATGGTTCGGCAGATCTGCAATATGTCCTCAAGGTAGCCAGTAGCATCGGCGAGCATATGGAATGCTATAAGGTAGTGGTAAACAAGTCGACGGTACCGGTTGGCAGCGCCGATTTAGTCACCGAACAGATTCAGGCGGCCCTCGACCAGCGCCAGGTTAATTGTGAGTTTAGCGTTGCATCCAATCCGGAGTTCTTAAAGGAAGGCGCGGCTCTAGCCGACTTTACTCGTCCTGATCGGATTATTGTCGGTACAGACAGCTCTCGTGTCGAAGAGCTGATGCACGAACTCTATGGTCCTTATAACCGTCAGCGCGACAAACTGATCTTTATGGATGTGCGCTCAGCGGAGCTGACCAAATATGCCGCCAACTCGATGCTGGCGACAAAAATCAGCTGCATTAATGAAATTGCTAATATCGCCGAGCTTGTTGGCGCCGATATAGAGCAGGTGCGCATCGGAATGGGTTCAGATCCACGCATTGGCTACAGTTTCATCTATCCCGGTTGTGGTTTTGGCGGCTCCTGTTTCCCCAAGGATCTCCGCGCTATGGAGGCGACCGCCATTAATGCCGGGTACCAGCCGAAACTATTGAGTGCGGTTACGGCGGTCAACGATCAGCAGAAGCATCGCCTGTTCGAAAAATTGTCAGATTATTTCAACGGTGATTTACAGGGCAAGACCGTAGCACTTTGGGGTCTCGCTTTTAAGCCCGGCACCGATGATATGCGCGAGGCTCCCAGTCGACTATTAATGGAGGCGCTGTGGCAGCAGGGTGCATCGGTGCGTGCTTATGACCCCCATGCAATGGATGCTACTCAAGCTATATATGGGGTGCGAGATGATCTGCTGCTTTGTGGCACCAAAGAAGCTGCACTCTGTGGTGCTGATGCCTTGGTGGTATGCACCGAGTGGAAGCCGTTTTGGTCCCCTGACTTTAGCCAGATCAAAGAAGCGCTCAACTATCCAGTAATCTTTGATGGTCGCAACCTCTATGATCCAAAGCGCGTGCAAGAGCATGGATTGCAGTATTTTGCCATTGGTCGGCAGAATCGGTCAGATCAGAGTACAGCGGAGCAGGCTGACAGAGTGCTAAATAACATGAGCCTGTCGCCCGATCGTTTTGAGGATCAGTCTGTCAGAGCAGAGCAGGGCATAGTGTAAGCTATTGAAATTAT
>Ga0208971_1000189_pt1 | contig 46868 bp, 39 predicted proteins | sample AOAMet1_18_M0_10_2_FD_188229 | JGI IMG/M metagenome (GOLD analysis project Ga0208971, IMG submission 188229) | Ammonia-oxidizing marine microbial communities from Monterey Bay, California, USA - CAN11_18_M0_10 (SPAdes) | ecosystem: Environmental > Aquatic > Marine > Intertidal zone | place...
ATACGATCAAGAACCCGCAAGATCACGCGACCTGCACAAGAAACATGGAAATCAAAACGTGGTACAAATCGGGTAACAATTTCGATTCATCTTATGCATCCGAATGTCAAAAACTAACGGGGCGCGATCAGGCAGAATGTAAGGCCATGTTGATAAAGGATCTTGCCATACAGCGGCGCGATCCCGAGGTTTGCAAACTGATCCCCAAATCACAATGGAGTGCGCAAGCCGTTTGCAACATCCATTTCTGGCCTGCGCGACCGATCACCAACGCCGAGGCTGACGCCTCTATTCCGCAAATACTGCGATCCAACGTGCTTTTGACACGCGGACAAGGTTCCAGTTTTACAGATGAGGCCGAAACCAATGGTTTGGACGTCGGTGGTTGGAGTTGGGACACCAAGATCGCTGATTTCGACAATGACGGTTTTCAAGATGTTTATATCGTGAATGGCACATGGGTTCCCAACGAAGTTAGCCCCTCAAATCTGTTCTTTCACAATAAAGGAGACGGGACTTTTTCCGAGGCCTCCGGCCCATTCGGTCTAGAGGATTACTTGATGACAGCGGCGGCAACCTCGTTTGACCTTGAGGGTGATGGTGATTTGGACATCATTAGCCATCCAGTTAATGGCCCGATCACTGTTTTCAAAAACAACGCGCAATCAGGCAATGCCATTGCATTTGATTTTGATGACGAAAAAGGCAATCGATTTGGGGTTGGGGTCAAAGTAATGGTGAAAACCACCAATAACATCATGCAAACACGCGAATTGCAACTTGGCGGTGGTTTCATGTCATTCGATGTCCCGCGCATGCATTTCGGTCTTGGCGAAAACACGGGCATCGTTAGCGGCATGATCACTTGGCCCGACGGTGAAATATCGGTTATTGGCTCGCTTGCAGCAGATGCGCGTTATAAGATCACCAGACGCTAGGAAATCATTCCTTAAATCGGCCAAGAATGGTTGAACAAGATAAATAAATCTGATTGGCTATTGCTGACGCAAGGCGCACGTAGCCCTTGGGCAGGAGGAACTATGCGATACCACACACCCCAAAGCTTTGAGGCGGCCAGCGAGATTGCTGCAAACGCCACAGGCTTGACCCGTTTTTTGGCAGGCGGCACCGATGTTTTGGTGCAATTGCGCGCCGATATTGTTTGCCCAGATGATCTGATCGACATCAAACAAATCGCTGGCGTCCAAGACATAACGCAACAACCCGATGGTGGGTGGCGCATTGGTGTTGCTGTTTCGGGTGCCAAAATGAGCGAGCATCCAGATTTGCACAATGAATGGCCAGGTGTGGTCGAGGCGATGGATCTAATCGGTTCAACACAGGTTCAAGGACGCGCCACATTGGTTGGTAATCTTTGCAACGGCTCACCGGCCGCTGACAGTGTACCAGCCATGGTTGCCGCCGGTGCAACTGTTTCGGTGTCAGGCCCGAATGGTACACGCGAAGTTGCGGTTGAGGACATTCCAGTTAGCCCTGGCAAAACAAGTCTTGCAGCGTGCGAATTGTTGACAGCTGTCAACCTACCCGCCCGTGGGGCAAACGCAGGTGATGCGTATTTGCGGTTCATTCCGCGCACCGAAATGGACATTGCTGTGGTTGGTGCTGCTGTAAGTCTGCGTTTGGACGGGGATAAGATTGTTGAGGCGCGGGTTTCCCTTGGGGCCGTTGCCCCGACCGTGTTGCTGGTTGACGACGCCGCCAGCGCCATCATCGGCACAACACTGGACGAGGATGCATTGGCAAACTTGGCGACGGCGGCCTCTGCTGCTTGTAATCCAATCACCGACAAACGCGGCACCGTAAAGTTCCGCACCCATGTGGCCGGGGTTCTTGCCCAACGCGCCGCTAAAATCGCCTATGAACGCGCGAGGGCACAAAAATGAGCATGATCCACGTAAACACAACTGTTAATGGCGACGAGGTCGAGTATCTGTGCGACCCACGCGAAACACTGCTTGATGTCCTTCGCGACAAGCTGAATTTGACCGGCGCAAAAGAAGGCTGTGGCACCGGCGATTGCGGTGCGTGTTCCGTCACCATCGATGGCCGTTTGGTTTGTTCTTGTCTCGTGCTTGGGGCCGAGGCCGAAGGGAAATCAGTGGCGACCGTTGAGGGCATTGCCGAGGGTGAAAACCTGCATCCATTGCAAGAAAAATTCATCGAATACGCGGCCCTTCAATGTGGCATTTGCACACCAGGCATTTTGGTGGCCACCAAGGCGTTATTGGAAAAAAATCCTGACCCAACTGAAACCGAAGTGCGTTTCTGGCTGGCTGGAAATCTGTGTCGTTGCACAGGCTATGACAAAATCATTCGCGCCGTGATGGATACGGCTGCTGATCTAAGGAAGGCATCATAATGGCTTTAGATGATCTGAAAACTTCTGGTTTTAAATTTGTCGGCACACGCCCAAAGCGACCCGATGGCATTGACAAGGTAACGGGTCGCGCAAAATTTGGCGCCGATGCCAGCGCGCCCGGCATGCTGCACGCATCCATTTTGCGATCCCCGCATGCCCATGCGAAAATCCTAAAGATAGACACGACCAAGGCGGCAGCCGCGAAGGGCGTGAAAGCGATCGTTACCCGCGCTGATTTCGCCGAAGGTTTGGAAGGCGACAATTGGGACATTCTTGAAAACGTCATGGCAAGTGACACCGCGCTTTATGATGGTCATGCAGTTGCAGCAGTCGCGGCAACCAGTGCGCTTGCAGCGCGCGATGCGATCAAGTTGATCGAGGTAACCTACGAAATTTTGCCCCATGTCACGGACGTGGACAAAGCCATGGAAGATGACGCCCCTATCATTCGCGCAGGCACGGCTGATGCATCCGTACCCGCGGGCATGAATGGCAATGTTGTGCGCTATCACGAAAGTGGTCACGGCGATGTAGACGAGGGCTTTGCAGCCGCCGACCTGGTGATCGAAGATAGTTTTCGCACAGAAGCCACACACCAAGGTTATATCGAACCCCATGCCTGTTTGGCGCAGATGGGAACCGATGGCAAAGCCGAGTTGTGGTGCTGCACCCAAGGTCACTTTAACGTACAAAAAATCTGTGCTGCTTTGGTTGGAACAGAAACCAGTCAAATCCGTGTAACGGCCTCGGAAATTGGTGGCGGTTTTGGCGGTAAAACCGCTGTCTTTATCGAACCCGTTGCATTGGCATTGGCACGCAAAGCAAACCGTCCTGTCAAATTGGTGATGTCACGCTCTGAAGTGTTCCGCGCCACAGGCCCTACATCTTCTACTTCTATTGATGTTAAGATTGGGATGACAAAAGACGGCAAGATCACAGCGGCCAAAGGTGTGTTCCGCCTGCAAGGTGGTGCATTTCCCGGTGCACCGGCTGAATTTACGGCCATGTGTGCCTTTGCACCTTACAATCTTAAACACGTCAGCCAAATCGCTTATGATGTTTTGTGCAACCGTCCAAAACAGGCCGCATATCGCGCACCTGGTTCGCCAATGGCGGCGTTTGCCGTGGAATCCGTGATCGATGAATTGTGCCGTAAACTGGATCTCGATCCCCTTGATACGCGCCTGAAGAATGCGTCGCACGAAGGCACCAAAGCATCCTATGGGCCAAAATTTGAAGCCATTGGTTTGGTGGAAACACTGGAAGAAGCCAAGGCACATGATCACTACAAAACACCGCTAAAGCCAAATCAAGGCCGTGGTATTTCCTGTGGTTTTTGGTTTAACCATGGTGGTGAAACAGCCGTGTCTTTGGCCCTGTCAGAAGATGGCACCGCCGCGATTTCTGTGGGAACGCCGGACATTGGTGGCAGCCGCGCTTCAATGGCCCTTATGGCCGCCGAGGAACTGGGCATTCCATATGAGAATATCCGCACCACGATCGCCGATACAGCGACCCTTGGATATAACGAGGTTAGCCATGGTTCACGCGTAACCTATGCCAGTGGCCTGGCCACGATCAAAGCGGCCCGCGACGCGGTTGATAAGCTATGTCATCGCGCGGCTGCAAAATGGGGCATTGATCGCGATGCTGTGGCTTGGGAAGATGGCTGTGCCATTCCATCAGGCCCGAATGCCGGCGATTTTGACCCGCTGCCATTGGCCGATATCACCGCCAACATGGGTGCAACAGGCGGCCCGCTTGTTGGCCACTATGAAGCATCACCAGAGGGTGCAGGCGTAAGCTTTGCAACACATATCGTGGACGCAGAAGTTGACAAAGAGACCGGGCAAACCAAGATCGTGCGTTACACCGTCATTCAAGACGCGGGAAAGGCCATTCACCCAACATATGTTGAAGGCCAATACCAAGGTGGTGCCGCCCAAGGCATTGGCTGGGCATTGAATGAGGAATACATTTACGGCGAGGATGGCCGTCTGCAGAACGCCAACTTCCTTGATTACCGTATCCCGGTTGCCTCTGATTTGCCGATGATTGACACGGTTATTGTCGAGGTGCCAAATCCAGGCCATCCTTATGGTGTGCGCGGTGTCGGTGAGACGTCAATTTGCCCGCCATTGGCTGCGATTGCCAACGCGGTGTCTGATGCGGCCGGTGTACGCCTTAAGGAATTACCCATGTCACCCCCCCGTATTTTGGAGGCTTTGGACAATCAAGCCAAAGGTTAAAGTTCATCTATGGTCTGGGCTTCGATCCTTGGCCGAAGGAAATGAAACAGTCGAGGTTCGCGCCTCGACTGTTGGTGATATTTTGCGCGAATTGCCCTTGATACATCCAGCGCTAGCAGCACCAATAAAGGCCGGCGTATCCCTTGCTGTTGATGGGCGCATCATCGCACAGAGCCTTGTTGAACCCGTTAATGAAGACAGTGAAATATTCGTCTTACAACGCATAAAAGGCGGTTAAACCGCAGGCTTGATCTCAATCTATTCGATCAACTTTTAGATAATTTATTTCCAGCATTTTAGTTTTGTTAAGTTCCGCATTTGTAAAAGCAGAACCATACCCCAAAGTTTGGTTTTTGTGGATTTCGACGAACCATATGCAAGAGAACAACATTTCCGCTGCTTCGCAACTTGCCCGTTTCGAAGAAGACAATAATCATAGAGGCCTGTTGCGTCGCTATGCATATGGTCGCGTGCGAAACTTTAGGCAACGGCAGGTTTTAACACTTGTTGGCGCTGTGTTTCTCTATTTTTTGATGGGGCCCTTAGTTGGCATTTTAACCTTTGCTTTGGCCATTCTTGGTGAGGCAATTGATTGTATTTTTCTGTCTCATCTACTGAAAAAAACCAAACCCGACACACCCATTAAAAACTGGGAAAAGGGCGCGGTTACCACGGCAATTTTACAGGCGGCATCAATCAGTGGGTGCATCGCGATCACGTGGCAAACAGGCGGCGAAAACACGCGTTTCTTTGCGATGGTCTTTATCGCAGGTGCAATGCTGAATGCGGGTTTGGTTCTGTTTTACAACAAACCCGCCTCGATGGCGCGGTTGCGAATTTACGGCCTGCTTGCAGTTTCAATGCTGGTTCTTGATGCGGCAAACGGTGGTTGGTTGGATCGTCGTTTTTGGTTTGATGCCTTTTCATCAACCCTTCTAATTTATTTGATTATTCTGTTTATAAAATTCACCCATGGCTATCAACAAAGGCGCCAAAGGTTTGAACACGCAATCATTTTGGAACGGCGTCAAACAGAGATTGCCAACGAAACCTTGCGTAAAAAACAACGACACTTTCGCTGGCTTGCTGCCGTTGCCGAAAGTGCAAATGATAGCGTCATCATAAGTAACACAGACAATAGAATTGAATGGGTTAATGATACTTTCACAAAAACAACCGGTTATTCTTTCACTGAGGCGATCGGTAGAATCCCAGGTGAATTGTTGAATGGGCCAGAGACATCAAAATCGGCGAACAGCAAAATTATTGATGCAATAAATAAGTTGGAACCCGTCAGAACCGAGATCGTAAATTACACCAAGTCTGGCCAAAAGATTTGGGTGGAAACCAGTATCTCACCAATTTTCGATGACACGGGTGAATTAACAATGTTCGTGGGCATAGAACGTGACATTTCCCTGATTAAGCAACGCGAGGTCGATCTGGCCTTGGCTCGTTCAGAGGCAGAACAAGCAGCGGCCGCAAAATCTGCATTTCTTGCCACCATGAGCCACGAAATTCGCACGCCAATGAATGGGGTGATTGGTATGGCCGATTTGTTGGTGAAATCAAAGTTAGATGAAGAACAACTTGAATTGACAAAAACTATCATCGAGTCAGGTGAATCCCTGCTACATATCATCAACGATATTCTTGATATTTCAAAACTTGGCAGTGGCAAACTAGAACTATCGCCCCAAGCCATTTCTGTGCCCGATGTAATCAGTCGCGCCATTGAAACCCTTCGAGCAGTGGCCAGAAATAAAGATATCGCTTTGTCTATGACGTCCGTTCAATCTGACATTGGATTTCTTTTGATTGATCCTGTGCGACTGCGACAGATCGTTTTGAATTTGGTCGGCAACGCCATCAAATTCACTGACACGGGCGGCGTAACTATTGACGTTCTTATGCAAGAGGTTTCAAACAATGTTGAGGTAACGATCAATATAAGTGACACTGGTATTGGCATTCCGGCAGATGCTCTTCATCGTATTTTTGAAAACTTCACCCAAGCCGATGGCGATACAACGCGAAAATATGGCGGAACCGGGTTGGGCCTAAGCATTTCAAAAAGGCTGGCCAAACAAATGGGCGGCGACATCGTTGTCACCTCAACCGTCGGTGAGGGTTCTTGTTTTCAAGTAAAATTGTTTGGCGATAAAGCGCATCAAAGTCACATTTCAAAACTTACGAAAACTGACAATCCAGATGTTGAAAACAACGAAGCCTTGATTGCTGGGAAAAGGGTTTTGATCGCAGAAGACAACCGCACGAACCGTCTGCTTTTAAGGAAAATGTTCAAGAGAATTTCTGTATCATTGTCCTTTGCGAACGATGGAAATGAAGCTGTTGATCAGTTCAAGAGTTTTCGCCCTGACATCGTTCTTATGGATGTTTCCATGCCAATTAAAAACGGTCTTGAGGCGGCCAAGGAAATCCGAACCTTTGAGCACGCCAAAGGTTGGCCGGAGACGCCGATACTTGCGTTAACGGCTAACGCCTTTGCGGAAGACCAAAACAAATGCATCAACGCGGGCATGAACAGTTTTCTTTCAAAGCCTATCAAACAGGATATTTTGATCCGTGAGATGGGAATTGCAATTGCTGTAAAAAACTCGACCACAACCGAGATTCAAAATCAAAAAATCGCATGAAAAAGGGGGCCCGAAGGCCCCCAAATAGTTGGTTTCGCTAAATTGCTTTAGCGTAAGAAATCGGGATTATCCGCGAGGATTTTACCTTCGTGCGCTTTCAAACTTGTGCGAACGGATGGACCATAAGCAGATGCATCTGTTGCCAATTCAGGGAACAAACCAATGATTTCCTGACGCGATTCTTCTGACAATGCCCCAAACCCTTGCTGACCTGGGTGGAAGCTTTCAGAAGGAGCGCCATTTGCATAGATTACTTCGTGTGTGTCGAACAATAGGTGGAAATATTCAACTTCGCCGCCTTCGGCGCGATAGATTGTATCGCCGTTAACCAAGTGCTTGGCTGCAACCAAAACTTCGTTTTCACTGAACAGTAATTCCGCACGCCAACCTTCAAGCAACATGCGGTGTTGCGGGGAAACCGTCAAATCCGCAACGTTGGACATGGCACCGGCCTTGATAACGATCGGTGCAAGGTCGCGTGTGGCTGGTACAGATTTTGATCCGACCCAGCGCAATTCTTGCATACCGTGATCTTTGGTCTGAACCATATCACCAACAACCAATTCCTCGATCAGTTTTTCACCCTTGTCCGTGGCAATCATGGTGCCGCGACCAAAACAGATGAACGTAAAGTTAATCGTTTCAAAGTTGCTGAACGAAATATCGCCAATCACACCATCCTCGTCACCTGCGGTGATTTGGAAATCACCTTTTGGTTCGATCGGATCGGTTTCACCTGCTGGGATATAACCCCCGGCCAAAAGCGTAGACAGCAACGTGTCTGACGTCGGACCAAAGCTGATAGGCGCCCCGCCGTTTTCGGGTGTAAATGTACCCTCAGCAGTATCATCTAGTCCGCTGATGTCCGCCATGTCAGTGACCGGCGTATCAAGGAAAATTTCGTCATCATTTGGACCCTCGCCCGCAACGAAATCCTCGACACTGGTAAAGTCTGTCACTGAACCTTCTTCGTTCAATTCAAGCGTGCCATCACCATCGTCAGTTACGTGAACAGTGATAGATTCTGTTGGTGTCGTAGGATCAGTTGCCGCATCAAAAGTATCTTCGCCTTCGCCGCCATCAACTGTATCGTCACCTGTGCTAACTTTGATGACGTCATCGCCTTCACCTGCATCAATATCATCGTCGCCGTCGCCGCCGTCGATCGTGTCACCACCTGTACCACCAGTAATGGTGTCGTCACCATCACCCGCGTCGACATCAATGCCGTTAGGGGAACCAGTGCCATCAATTGTATCATCTTGATCGGTTGTAACAACTTTCTCGATTTCAATAAAATCGGCTTCGTCGCCGCTTGTATTGCCGGTTAACGTACCGGATTCATCACCTGAAAACGTAACTGTTACGCCCTCGCCTGTGATACCTTGGCCAGAAAGTGTGTCGATGTCCTGATTACCGATGTCTTCGTCACCGGCGATTGTGTCATCACCAAAGTTGTCAGACAATTGAATGGTATCGTCACCTTGGCCACCGTCAATGGTATCGTCGCCCGCATCACCATCGATGAAGTCATCACCGCCGTTACCCAAGATTGAATCATTGCCAGTGGTGATCATATCACCGCCACCATCAGTGGCGCCTAACGCATCATCGTAACCAAGGATCATCGCTTCGCTGGTTTCTTCACCGTCAACCGGGCCTGCTGGATCAACAGGATCAACAATTGTATCAATTGTTATATCGCTGACACCGATTGTACCCGTAGATGTTGCACCATTATCGCCGACATTGTGCGTGATTTGGATGCTGGCAACTGGGAAATCAATCGTCACCAAAACGGTATCAGCAGCGCCAGTACCTTCTAGGTTTGGGGTATCAGCACCACCTGAATCAATAGTCGTACCAGTTGGTGTCGATGTCACCGAGTGATGGGTCGTAAGTGTGATTGCCGACGCAGGGATTTGGATTTCATTGCCTGCTTCATCAAATGCAGTGATTGTGATTGCATCATCCCAACCACCAGAACCAATGCCTTGCCACCCTTCAATGTCCGTACCCTGATCAACGTCAAAAATTTCAAAGGATACGCCTTGAACAACTTGATCAAAACCAATGGTTGTCGAAACCGGGCCAGTTTGTTCGTAAGATTTCAAAACGTCATTGCCGGCCATGTTGGCGATAAATTGGTTAGAACCTGCGGATACCGTTACATCTAGGTCCTCTGAACCATCGTTTAGCGTAAATGTTCCGTTTGGATCCGAATAAGCCGACCAGTCAAAGAAAAATGGCATTTTGCACTCCTTAGAGATCCGCGTTGGATCTGCACTTGTTAAACTCTGTTGACACTATATTAAGGAATGACAAATCAGCATTTAACTGTAAATTTACATTATTATTGTGACATTTGGCCTTATTATGGCCATTCATTTCAAAATTTTATTGCAAATTTACAGTCTAAACTTTATGATAACGAAACATTAACTATATTGATGATGGATTGTTTCCAAATGTCGAAAGTCGTTCGAATCAAGAATACCGGTGGTTTTCGCCTTGCATATTCAGAACAGTTTTTGTGCCAAGAACTGCCCGAGGCAGCAATGGGTTTGACCGATCTTAACTTCTCTTCATTTCAAGTAGAGACCCTGCGCGGTCTGCACAGATCGTTTTCTGCTGATGCTTTGTCAGTCGTACATTGCACAATCGACAGCAATCAAATGATTGCAGGAACGCGGGCCGTATCCAATTACAACATGGGCGAAAACGAACTTGATGTTTATCGTCGCGTGCAACATTTGGACGTGACGCGGCCTGCCATTTTGCGAAACATCGGTACGGCGGTTTTCAACACAGATTTCCGATCCCTTAGTGAATGGCGCAAAACGCAAATTTTTCGAGAATACTATCAACCCCTGAATATGCTGCACTCGGTCAGTCTGTCATTTGCCATTCCTTATAAGGGGGCAGAGCGACTTCAGATGACGTATTTCAAAGACGTATCCAACCGCTTTGATGCCAACTTAACCAAGGATGAGGTCGAATATCTTTCGATCCCGTTTTATATTGCTTGGGCAGCGCGTTGGGATATTATTGATCGCGAAACGATGATGGCGTGGCTCACCTTGCTGACGAAGCGTTCGCCCATTCAGCTTTTCTTGCTGCGCGCGCTGGCATCCTCACCTCGCTATTCGTTGGCTGCATTGGCTGATAAATTTGGCATTGCCACGCGCATGGCCAATCATCACTTTGCGGACGTTTTTGATGGTGTGGCGCCGATTTTGACTGGCCGGAACGAGGTTGCGGGCAATGCCTCTAAAATCGTCGATTTAGCGCAAGCTTTTCATTTTTTGGCGTATGTGGGTGACTACCGTCCACGCAACTGATGGCTAAATAGCGGCCAAATGGGTTTCGATTTCACTGTCAATTTTTGCAAGGTCGTTTGGCGTAAGTGAAATTGTTCCAGCCTTGGCATTTTCTTGTGCTTGCATCGCCGTTCGAGCGCCGCAAAGGGCAAAAGTAACCCCAGCCTGCTGAAGCGTCCAAGCAATTACAATTTGCGCCAAACTGGCGTCATGTATTGTCGCGATCGGTTCTATCGCCGTCATAAAGGCGGCGACCCGCGCGCGATTTTCAGGGCTGAAACGTGGGTTTGTTTGTCGCAAATCATCGCCCTTAAAAACGCGCGTGCTTGTCATGGCCCCACTAAGCAGGCCCAGCGCAAGGCTGGAATAACTTAGGGTCGCAACATTGTTCGCGACGGTGATTGGCAAAAGTGTTTTCGCAATATCGCGATGCACCATGTTGTATTGTTCTTGGATCGCATCAAGTTGACCCGCCGCAATATAGGCTTGTAAATCACTGACGGAAACGTTGCTTGCACCGATAGCGCGAATTTTGCCCTGATCGCGCAACTCTTCCAGCGTTGCCATTGTTTCGGAAATTGGCGTCACCGTATCTTGCCAATGGGTAATGTAAAGATCGATGTAGTCAGTGTTTAATCGACGCAGACTTTGCTCAACCTCGTGAATAATCGATGCGCGGCCCAAATAGCGGTGAATAGGTTGACCGTTTTGATCCACATGATGCGGGCCATTTTGATGGTGCCAGACAAGCCCGCATTTCGTGGCAATCACCACTTTGTCACGACGCCCGTGAATAGCGCGCCCAACGATTTCCTCGGATCGGCCCATGCCGTAGGCGGGCGCTGTATCGATCAATGTTATGCCGTTGTCTATCGCCGCCGAAATTGCGTCGATTGAGGCCGCATCATCAGTACCGCCCCACTTCCACCCACCGATTGCCCAAGTACCCAACCCAATGGCCGAAGCTTGAATTCCACTTTGTCCGATTTCCCGTTGGATCATTACGACACCTATAAATTATCTGATGCGAAGTTCGGTTTTGCGGTCGAACAACAGAGCATTTTCAGGATCAAATGCAACAGAAACGGTTGCCCCAATTTTCTGCTCGCTGCCGTCTTTCACCTCGACAACGATGCGCTCGCCAGTTGTTGCGCGCAAATAACAATATGTCACGCCGCCCAACTGTTCAGACAGTTCCACAATTGATCCCGTTTGCGCTTCGCTCATTGTAAAATCTTGTGGACGGACGCCAACGGAAACCTCGGTTCCCTCGGCAGGAAGTGTTGCGTTTACGGAAATCAAAGCATTGGCAAGCGTGGGCACGCGTACTTTGCCACCTTCGATCACACCATCAAGAAAATTCATGGCGGGTGATCCAATAAAACCGGCAACAAATTTGTTGTCTGGGTCGCGGTACAAATCCATAGGCGCACCGGCCTGTTCGACCACACCTGCCCGCAGAACAACGATCTTGTCGGCCAGTGTCATCGCCTCAACCTGGTCGTGGGTTACATAGATCATCGTTGCGCCAATTTCTTTGTGCAGACGCGCAATTTCTACCCGCATATCAACACGCAGTTCTGCATCAAGGTTGGACAACGGCTCGTCAAACAAAAACACTTCTGGGCCACGAACAATCGCACGGCCAATTGCAACGCGCTGACGCTGACCACCAGACAATGCCTTTGGCTTGCGTTTACGATATTCATCAAGCTGCAAAATAGCCGAAGCTTCGGAAACTTTGCGTTCTATTTCATCTTTGGGCACGCCATTCATTTTCAGGCCGAAACCCATGTTTTGTTCGACCGTCATGTGCGGGTACAAAGCATAAGTTTGAAACACCATCGCAACACCGCGTTCGGCTGGGTCCATTTTTGTTACGTCACGCGCACCAATGGAAATCTGCCCCGATGTTGTATCTTCAAGCCCCGCAATCATCCGCAACAAGGTGGATTTACCACATCCAGATGGGCCAACAAAAACACAAAACTCACCATCTTCGATCTCTAGATCGACCCCATGGATGACTTGAACATCGCCATATTTTTTGATCGCTTTGGAAAGTGTAACGCCAGTCATAATGGTTCCTTCGGATTTCGTTAGGTTGGAAATTGCCAATTCGCGGCCGTGGTTCCAATTTGTTGCGCCGTTTCTGAAAGGATGGATTTGTAAACATCCATACCCTCTAGGCTCGTTTGTGTCGTGGTGCTGGTGATCGATATACCACCCAACACACGCTTGTTTTCGGTCAAAATCGGCACGGCGATACAAATGATCCCTGCCTCATGTTCCTCACGATCATAAGAAAATCCCGTCTCGGCGATGACGTCGAGTTCATCGCGCAACGTGGCAGCGTTTAAATGGGTTTTCTCAGTAAATTGAAAATAGGCTTGCTGGCGAAGGGCGCGTTCCTGTTTTTCTTTCGGCAAGAAAGCCATAATCGCCTTACCAACACCGGTACAGTAACCGGGGCCTACTTTGCCCGCCTGTGAATACATGTCGACTGGGTTTTTGGCGTTGCATTTGTCGACGTATAAAACCTGACCATTGTCCAGCTGAGCAAGGTGGATTGTTTCACCGGTTGCCGCTGATAGCTTGTCTAAAAAAGGTCTCGCAATTGGGGCTAACGAGGATTGCTTCCACGCCAAATGAGCCAACCCCACCAAACGCATCCCAAGAGAGTATGTTTGGCGCTCGGCCTCATATGACAACAGCCGTTGGTTCGTAAGCGTTTGAAGGAAACGATACAGAGTCGCCTTGGGCTGATTGCTGTTTTCCAATATCTCACTGAACCGAACAGGGCGGCCAAAATCAGCAACCAGATCAAGGACCGAAAGGGCCTTGCCGACTGTTCCGTCATTGTTTGCTTGTGTGCTCATTAGGGCGCCAGTTCGTGAATGTGTTGTCGGAAACGACTTGACTTTTGTAGTCGTTCGCCCGACAGTTTTCAATAGTTAAAACTAGGTTTCATTATTTGAAACCGTTTCTGGGAGGAAACCATGACTCTAAGACTCAAAACTTTGGTCGCCACATTGGCGGCTACAACCGTATTGGCGACAAGCGCCTTTGCGGGTACACTTGTTATCAATACCGACACGTCAGACCCTGCACCAAAAGCAGCGTTTCAGGCAGCAATCGACGGATTTAAAGCAGAAAATCCAGACGTAACTGTTGAATGGAACTTGTTTGACCACGAAGGTTACAAAACTTCGATCCGTAACTTTTTGACAGCAGACGCGCCTGATTTGGCGAACTGGTATGCGGGTAACCGTATGTTGCCATATGTAAATGCTGGCCTGTTTGAAGACATCACTGACCTTTGGAATTCAGAGGGCATGAACGAATCATTGGCCTCTTCCGAAGGTTCAATGACCATCGATGGCAAAATCTGGGGCGTTCCATACACGTATTACCAATGGGGTGTTTATTACCGCAAAGACATCTTTGCTGACCTAGGCATCGACGTTCCAACAAACTGGGCTGACTTCAAAGCGGCAGGTGCAACGCTGAATGAAAATGGCGTTAAGCCGATCACAATCGGTTCCAAGTACCTTTGGACAACTGGCGGTGTGTTTGACTATCTGAACATGCGTACAAACGGTTATGATTTCCACATGGCACTAACACGCGGTGAAATCGCTTGGACAGATGATCGTGTTCGCGCGACATTCGCCAACTGGAAAGAATTGCTAGACGCTGGTTTCTGGATCGACAACCACGCATCAATGTCTTGGCAAGAAGCGCTGGCCCCAATGGTTCAGGGCGACGCGGCAATGTACGTGATGGGCAACTTTGCGGTTGCACCACTTCGTGAAGCTGGCTTGACAGACGATCAACTGGGTTTCTTCCAGTTCCCAATGATCAACGAGGCCGCTGGCATGGGTGAAGAAGCCCCGACAGATACAATTCACATTCCTGCGAATGCGAAAAACAAAGTCGACGCCAAGCGTTTCCTTGCGTATCTAGCACGTGCTGATGTTCAAACTGCGATGAACGCAACATTGGGTCAGCTGCCAATCAACAAAGACTCGACAGTTTCCGACGACAAGTTCTTGGTTGCTGGTCAATCCATGTTGTCAGGCACAACAGATGGTATCGCACAGTTCTTTGACCGTGACGCAACCGCTGAAATGGCGTCTGCTGGCATGGAAGGTTTCCAAGAGTTCATGGTTAAGCCAGAGCGTCTAGACGCGATCCTTGAGCGCCTAGAAAAAGTTCGCGCCAAAGCTTACTAATATCTAACAAAGGCGCCCGTTTTGCAAAAAGCGGGCGCCTTTATCTTTTTCTTTCGCCAATAGAAAGCGCGCATCATGTTCAAAGGTAAAATCAACCAACGCAAGGTAGCGCCGTTTTTGTTCCTTGCACCTGGCGTACTTTTATTCCTGACATATGTAGTTTTCCCGGTATTCCAATCGATGAACATTTCGCTTTATGATTGGGATGGATTGGGTGAAAAAACCTTTATTGGTTTCGCTAATTATGTCGAACTTTGGGATGATGAGGCATTTTGGACCTCATTCAAAAACAACATCATTTGGTTGGTCCTTTATATGTTGGCCGTTCCCATGGGCCTGTTTGTAGCACTGTTTTTGAACCAAACGGTTTTTGGAATTCGACTTGTTAAGTCGTTGTTCTTCTTCCCATTCGTAATTTCACAGGTCGTTGTCGGCCTTGTTTTTGGCTGGTTTTATGATCCAAGCTTTGGCTTGTTGAGCTTAATTCTAGAATCTGTGGGTCTAGACCCCATCCCAGTTTTGTCTGACGAACGCTATGTCACTTATGGCATCATTGTCGCTGGCCTTTGGCCGCAAACCGCATATTGCATGATTTTGTTTTTGACCGGCCTCAATGCTGTTGATCCTGAACAAATCGAGGCAGGCCGCCTAGACAACGCCAAAGGTTGGAAAATGCTTTGGTACGTTGTGCTGCCGCAATTGAAACCAGCGACTTTTATTGCGGTTGTTGTCACCGTCATCGGCGCGCTTCGTTCGTTTGATTTGGTGGCAATCATGACCCAAGGCGGCCCTTGGGGTTCATCCCGCGTGTTGGCCTATTACATGTATGAAAAAGCGTTCTCAGAATACGGATTTCGAATGGGATATGGCGCGGCGATCGCCGTTGTATTGTTCCTGATCATGATGATCTACATCACCGGTTTCTTGACGAAAATGTATCGCGACGAGCGGGGGTTATAAGCCATGTTTCCAGCACCCATAGAACGCCAATCAAAACCCGCCCAGTGGCTTTATAAAGTGGCCTTGCCTATCTCGTTGATCCTGTGGCTTTTGCCCCTGATCGCTGTTGCCGTAACCTCGGTCCGGTCCGGCGGCGACATCACATCTGGGAATTACTGGGGTTGGCCGACGTCGTTTAATCTGTTGGAAAACTACACCGCTGTGTTTCAAGACACCCCTTTGGCCAAATACATCTGGAACAGTTTTCGCGTCACAATCCCAACGGTTATCGGCGCGGTTGCCCTGTCAACAATGACGGGCTTTGCCTTGGCCGTTTATAAATTCAAAGGGAATTTGTTTATCTTTTTCCTATTCATCGCAGGCAACTTTGTACCTTTTCAAATCTTGATGGTGCCTGTGCGTGACCTAACAGTTGGCATCGGACTTTATAATACTTCCGCTGGTTTGGCCGTATTCCACATCGCGTTTCAAACCGGTTTTTGCACGCTGTTCATGCGTAACTTTATCCGTGCCCTACCCCATGAACTGATCGAAGTGGCACGCGTTGAGGGCGTCACCGAAATTCAAATTTTCTGGTATGTGGTTTTGCCATTGATGAAACCCGCAATGGCGGCTTTGTCGGTGTTGGTGTTCACGTTCATCTGGAATGACTATTTCTGGGCCACTGTTTTGACGCAAGGGTCTGATGTTCAACCCATTACAGCCGCGCTAAAATCGTTGAACGGTCAATGGATTTCCCGTTGGCATTTGGTAAGCGCTGGTGCCATCGTTGCCGCCCTGCCACCTGTAGCGATGTTCTTCCTAATGCAAAAACACTTCATCGCGGGTCTAACATTGGGCGCTGTAAAATGACGAACGCTTGGCGTTTAGATGATGATCGCCAAACTTTCGTTTTGGCGGCTGATGGTCGTGAATTGGCACAGGTTGTTTATTGGGGACCCTCTTTGCCCAATGATACTGATTTGCCCTCACTGCTGGATGCGCATCAGATGGATGTCACCGGCGGCATGTTGGACCAAAATCCACCTTTGTCGATTTGCCCTGAGGCCTTGCAGAATTTTGCAGGTCAAGTTGGGATGCATCTGCGCAACAATTTGGGCGAACAGCTTTTCCCCAAGTTTTGTCTTAAAAAAGTAAAGGCGACAAAGAACAACATTACGCTGAACTATCACGATAAATCGCTGGGCCTTGCCTACACAGCCCGTTTTGAGATGCATCCAGATACGGGTGTCATCACTGCGAGTGCCAGTCTTGAGGCAGACGAACTTCACGATCTAAACTGGTTAGCGGCACCTGTTGTTGCCGCGCCTCAAAACGCAACGGAAATGATGGATTTTTCCGGTCGATGGTGTGGCGAGTTTCAATCGGTCATTACACCGTGGTCACCCGGAGCGCGGTTGCGCGAAAACCCCACAGGGCGCAGCGGGCATGAACATTTTCCAGCGCTTATAATGCCAGAAACTGGCACCACTAATACCCATGGAAATGCTTATGCGATGACATATGGTTGGGCTGGCGGTCATCGGATGATTGCCGAAGAACTGCCCGATGGGCGTCGCCAAGTTCAATTTGGCCATGCAAGCGGTACGCATAGATCAAAGGCGCGTGAGTTTCATACCGCCCCCCTGTACCTGACGTTTTCAGACCAAGGTTTCAACGGATGCGCGATTGCAATGCAGCGACACGTGCGCGATCAAATATTGCCAAAATTACCACCCCGCCGTGTACATTATAATTGTTGGGAAGCCGTCTATTTTGATCACAAGATCGATCAACTGCAAGACATCGCAAATCGCGCATCTGACCTAGGTGCCGAGCGTTTTGTTTTAGATGATGGTTGGTTTGGGCTGCGCGACGACGACACAACATCCTTGGGTGATTGGTGGGTGGATGCGCGCAAATACCCCAACGGGCTGAATCCCTTAATCGATCATGTCAAATCATTGGGAATGGATTTTGGCATTTGGTTTGAACCCGAAATGATCAATGCAGAATCCGAAACTTATCGCAACCACCCCGAATGGGCGTTGGGCGCCACGGATCAAATCCTAGGGCGACAGCAAATGGTGCTCGATATGGCCAATCCCGAAGTTCAGGAATACCTTTTTGATCGCATAAGCGCAGTTCTTGCCCACCACGATATTTCTTATGTGAAGTGGGATCACAATCGCGTTCTGCCCTTGGCCGATGTTGCGCAAACCCATGGAACCTATGCCTTGATGGATCGTCTGCGCGCAACGTTCCCCCATGTTGAAATTGAAAGCTGTGCATCAGGTGGCGGGCGCCTTGATTATGGCATCTTGGAACGCACGCAAAGGGTTTGGTTGTCTGACAGCAATGACGCGTTGGAGCGGGCAAAAATCCAACACAACGCCGCACTGTTTTTACCATCCTGTGTAACAGGCAGCCATGTTGGCCCGCGCCATTGTCATACCTCGGGTCGTGTCTTTAGCATGGAACTTAGGGCATGGACCGCCGCGCAAAGACATATGGGTTTTGAAATGAACCCAACCGAATTGACACCTGATGAGGCCAAGGTTTTGCGATCTGTCACCGATTGGTACAAAGCAAATCGCTACTGGATGATGAGCGGCGATATCTATCGGTTAGACAGCAGCGACGCACGCGTGATCGCCGAAATGCAAATCGCCCGAAATGGGTCCCAGTTTGCGACGTTCGTCACGAAAACAGATCCATCCTCACAGATTTTGCCGCGCCCCGTTCGCCTAACGGGGCTTGATCCCAGCGCGATGTACCGATTAAAGCTGACCAGCCCCGAACAGACGCAAAATCTGTCACGCGGCACCACGAAAATCAAAACCGCGCCGATGATACAAAGCGGTGCGTATTTAATGAACCACGGGATCAATTTGCCTTGGGATTTTCCCGCTAGTATTTCAGTGATCACCGGCGAAAGGGTTGATGCCTAATGTCCGACAAAAAACTATTTCCGGCTTGGGTTGCCATTGATTGGGGAACATCGAACCTGCGATTTTGGGCGATGTCCAAACAAGGTGATGTGATCCAACAAGGCAGTGTTCCCAAGGGAATGGCTGGCCTTGCCCCAAATGAATTTGAACCAACATTGATGTCTGTATTGGAACCAATTTTGCATCCGTCCAATCCAGTTCATGTCCTGTGTTGTGGCATGGCAGGGTCACGTCAAGGCTGGCACGAAGCGCCCTATGTAACCACACCCTGCCCCCCACCAGATCAAAGCATTGGTGTGGATGTACCGACGACCGATCCTCGGCTTCATGTGAAAATTTTGCCCGGCATAAAGCAACTCAAGCCGGCCGATGTTATGCGTGGCGAGGAAACCCAAATCGCTGGTGTCTTGCTAGAACGCCCCGATTTTGACGGCGTCATCTGTATGCCTGGCACCCACACCAAATGGGTGCATATTAGCGCGGGCGAAATCGTCAGTTTTCAAACTTTTATGACGGGTGAAATTTTCGCATTATTGTCAAAAAACTCGATCCTTCAGCATTCCATCAGCAATTCAGACTGGAACCGTGCAGATTTCACATGTGCCGTGAACGATGCCGTCAGCAATCCAAAAACGATAGCGGCGCAATTGTTTTCACTGCGTGCGCAAGGTTTGGTTGGTCAAGAAAATGCACCAGATGCGCGATCTCGATTGTCAGGATTGTTAATCGGTCTAGAGCTGGCTGGCGCGCGACCCTATTGGTTGGGCCAGAACGTCATCTTGGTGGGCGAAGAAGGTATCGCGAATGCCTACCTTGATGCCCTTACCGATCTTGGCGCTATGGCTGAAATACTTCCTAGCAAAGACATTACCCTTTCGGGCTTAAAGTTCGCATATCAAAAACAAAAAGAGGCCGCACAGTGAGCAGTTCCGCACCTAGAAACGTCATCGCAATTTTGCGCGGTGTATCCCCATCCGAGGTAATGCCCATAGCCCATGAACTGGTTAATGCAGGCATCACAACGATCGAAGTGCCGCTTAACTCGCCTGACCCCATGGCAAGTATCAAAGCAATGGCCGCCGAATTTAAATCTTCTGCGGTAATCGGTGCGGGTACTGTTTTGACCCCAGATCAAGTCGGTCAAGTTCGCGATGCAGGTGGCCAAATCATCGTTTCACCTGATTGCAACCCAAGCGTGATCGAGGCCACTAAAACCGCAGGCATGGCCTCTTATCCGGGCGTATTCTCCCCAACTGAATGCTTTGCAGCCCTTGCAGCAGGTGCCGACGGGTTGAAGTTTTTCCCCTCGTTTTTAATGGGCACCAAAGGTTTTTCCGCCTTAAATGCGGTATTGCCAAATGGCACAAAATCTTATGCCGTTGGGGGCGTCGGTCCTGACAATTTCACTGATTGGCTGGACGTCGGCATTCATGGATTTGGCATCGGTACGGGCATCTATCGCCCCGGCGACACGGCCGCTGATGTAAAGGTCAAAGCCGAAACCATCGCAAACGCCTATGATGCGGCAATTGGCCGATGACAATGCAACGCAGTCTTGGTGTTTGTTATTATCCAGAGCATTGGGATGAAGCGATCTGGATGAAAGACGCCGCCGACATGGCCGCGCTTGGATTGACATGGGTGCGCATCGGCGAATTTGCATGGGGACGCATGGAAGATGCTGCAGGCAATCTCGATTTTGATTGGTTGGATCGATCTATCGAGATACTGGGGAATGCGGGTCTAAAGGTTGTTTTGGGCACACCAACCGCCACGCCCCCAAGATGGATGCTAGATCGACATCCAGATATGTTGGCCGTTGACGAACAAGGTCGGGAACGAAAGTTTGGTTCGCGTCGCCATTATTGCTTTAGCCACGAAGGATACGCGCAGGAATGCGATCGGATCGTCGAAGAAATGGCCCGACGTTATGGCAACAATCCCCATGTTGCGGCATGGCAAACCGATAATGAATACAGTTGTCACGACACAACGCTTTCGTATTCCTCGGCTGCCCAATCTGCCTTTCGCAATTGGCTGCGCGCCTCGTTTACACCAAAGGGTGCGAATGACGGTGACATCTCAGCGTTAAACGCGGCTTGGGGCAATGTTTTTTGGTCAATGGACTATGCTGATTTTGACGAAATCGATTTACCAAACTTAACAGTTACCGAAGCAAATCCGGCCCACCTGTTGGCATTTCGTCGGTTTTCGTCCGATCAAGTTGTGCGCTTCAACAAACGTCAGTGCGACATTATCCGCGCCCATTCAGTTGCACCAATTACTCATAACTTCATGGGTCAAATCACTGACTTTGATCACTATGAGGTCGGGGATGATTTGGATTTTGCTAGTTGGGACAGTTACCCCCTTGGCTTTCTCGAAGATCGCGTAAATGCGCCCGAGGAACACAAACGCGCATTCGCGCGACAGGGCGATCCTGATTTTCAAGCCTTTCACCATGATCTGTACCGCACTGTCGGCAAAGGTCGTTGGTGGGTAATGGAGCAACAACCGGGCCCTGTGAATTGGGCCCCATATAATCCGGCACCCCTTGACGGTATGATACGCCTTTGGTCATGGGAGGCATTTGCCCATGGTGCCGAAGCAGTTTGTTATTTCCGTTGGCGTCAGGCCCCCTTTGCCCAAGAGCAAATGCACGCAGGGCTGCAGAAACCGGATGCAACACCTGCCCCGGCAATGGCCGAAGCCGCACAAGTTGCGCATGAATTAAGCGATGCACCGAGTGTTACCCCAGCCAAGGCCAAGGTCGCGCTGATCTTTGACTATGCAGCGGATTACATGTGGTCAATCCAGCCGCACGGACGGGGCCTTTGCTATTTTGATCTCGTTTTCCAAACTTATCGCGCGCTGCGCCGGCTTGGGCAATCAGTTGACATTTTGCCACCAACCACCCGGAATTTTGAGGGCTACCAATTGGTAATGGCCCCTGGCTTGATGCATATGACAGAAGAGTTGAAAACGGCTCTAACACAGGCCAAAACGAATGTAATTTTTGGTCCACGTTCTGGCGCGCGCGACGTGCATATGGCGACGCCCGTTCCCTTACCACCTGCAATTTCCAAATTGGATGTCACGGTTGAATATACGGAATCCTTCCGCTCTGACAGCCCAATTGAATTGACTCAAGGTGGTGCATTCCAAGGTTTCCGAGAGGAGATATCTGGCGCGGCGGATGTGATTGAGACAACTCAGAATGCCAGCCCCGCGATGATGCGATCGGGCAATATGAGCTACCTTGCAGGCTGGCCTGATACAGCTGCATTTCAGCGCATTTTAAAACGTGAATTGCAAGAAGTGGGCCTGAAAACTCTCGACCTTCCTATGGGTCTGCGCGTGCGTGAAACGGGCGCTGAACGGTTTTGGTTCAACACCACGCAAGAAACGATTTCTCTTGAGGGGCGCGATTTTGCCCCCATTTCTGTTACCCGCGATGCCCTATAGGATAAGACAATGACCAAGATTGCCACCTTTCATGACCTAAAAGACAAATCCGTTTTCATCACAGGCGGCGGTTCAGGTATCGGGGCCGCAATCACAGACGGGTTCATGGAACAGGGCGCGAAAGTGACGTTTGTTCAGCGTTCACCTGCCGATGAATTTGTAGCCGAAATGACGGCCAAATATGGATTTTCTCCGCTGTTTATCAAATGCGACATCACCGATGTTCCGGCATTACAGGCCGCTATGGATCAGGCAAGTGCGGCCCATGGTCCAATTGGGGTTTTGGTCAACAATGCTGCTAACGATGTGCGTCATTCAATCGACGAAGTGGACGAAGCGTTTTGGGACAATAACCAATCCTTAAACCTAAAGGCCTATTTCTTTGCCGCACAAAAAGCTGCGCGAGATATGAAATCAATTGGCGGTGGCTCAATCATCAACATGACGTCGATTTCATATTTGATGGGTCAGGCGGGCTATATCAGTTACATCACAGCAAATTCGGGCATCAACGGCATGACACGCGGCTTGGCGCGGGAATTTGGGCCCGACAAAATTCGGGCAAATTCCTTAGCACCTGGTTGGGTGTTGACCCAAAAGCAAAAAGACATGTGGGTAACGCCCGAGGCACTTGAGGCCCATTTGGCAAAGCAGTGTTTAAAAGAAACACTAGACCCCCAAGATATCAAAGATGCCGTGTTGTTTTTGGCCTCTGGCACCAGTCGGATGATTACAAACCAAACTTTGGTGGTAGACGGCGGCGTTGTAACGACAGGTTAAATCCCGTTAGAAAAATGCCCGACGCAAAAGATTTAGCCCAAGGAAGAAAAAAACCACCAACAACGCGATGCGAAAACGCGCTGGTGACAGATGCGCCCTCAGTTTTTCCCCCAATGAAAACCCCAACAACGTTGGCACAATCATCAAGGCCGAGATTAAGGCAACGCCGCGTGGCAATTGGCCAATTTGAAGATACCCAACGGCAAGCGGTATACTGGCCATGAAAATCAGCAAGCCAGATCCACGAACAAATTCATCTTTGTCCGCATCACGCATCATCAGATAAATCGCAATTGGCGGCGCCCACATGGCGGTCAGGCCGCCGGCAATTCCTGCTAGGATACCAAAAATGAATTGTCCAATGCTGTCCAATCGTTCTGGCAAACGCGGTGGTTTGGGGCCAAGATTTGTTGCCACAAAAATCAAAATAATCGTACCTGCAACGCCGTACAGCACTTTGTCTGAAACCTCGGCAGATGCCAAAAGTGTGCCAAACACAACCACCATCGAAATCAGGATAAACCAACGATAACGCCACAAGGTTCGCCGAATGTGACCCATGCGATAAACTTGCCAAGCGTTTGAAACAATCATCGGCAAGATGATAATCGCAACCGCTAGTCGCGGTTCAATCAACAACGTCATGGTGCCAATGGCCGCAGTGGGCAACCCCATGCCCACCAGCCCTTTGACGGTGCCAGCAAAAAGGAATGCAGCTGTCGCAACAGCCAAAAGCGATATTATGTCCATTCGAGTTGCCTTACCGCTTACAAAGCGAGCGGCCCTATGGCGTTAATGGCTCATCAAAGATGGCAACCAAAGCGAGATCGCAGGGATCGACACCAACAACGCCAAACGGAAAATGTCTGCAATCCAAAAAGGTGTAACACCCACGAAGATCGTTTTGACTGATACGTCTTTCAACACGCCCTTTAGCACAAAAACGTTCAATCCAATTGGCGGTGTGATCAGGCTGATTTCAGTGGCAACAACCACCAATATACCAAACCAAATTAGGTCAAAGCCCAAACCTTGGACAACAGGTGCAAAGATCGGCACGGTCAACAAGATCATCGACAATGATTCAAAAACGCAACCCAGCACCAAATAGATCAGCAAAATGACGATGATCACACCCATCGGTGACACGTCAAAACTGTTGACGATATTAATCAACCCATCCGGCAATCCCGCACGATTCACAAAGTTTGAAAAAATCAATGCACCGAACAGAACCATAAACAATTTGGCGGTAGTCAATGTCGTTTCACGTGCAACCGTAAGAACGACTTTCCATGTTAGAACACCGCGCGCATAGGCAATCGCAATAGCGCCTGCAGCCCCCATTCCAGCGGCCTCTGTTGGGGTAAACGCACCAACATAAATGCCACCAATCACGAAAATAAACAGGCCAAGCGTGGTCCAAACATCACGAAGGGCACGAAGACGATCCCCCCAATTGCTACGTTCGCCCGCAGGGCCCGCGTCAGGTGAACGCCACACCACATATTTGACGGCGCCGAGGTAGAACATTACCCCCACAAGACCCGGCAACATGCCCGCGATGAAAAGCTTACCGACAGAGGCATTAGTGATCAGGCCATAAATGACCAAAATCACACTAGGCGGGATAAGAATTCCCAACGTACCGCCCGCCGCAATCGATGCGGTTGCAAGGCTGTCTTTGTATTTATACCGACGCATTTCCGGCATCGAAACTTTTGACATCGTAGCCGCAGTGGCCAAAGATGATCCGCAAATTGCCGAGAACATGCCACAGGCACAAATGGTAGACATCGCAAGGCCACCCTTTTTGTGACCCAAAAACACAAAAGCCGCGCGATAAAGTTCGCGTGCCATTCCGCCACGTTCTACCATCAAGCCCATCAAAATGAACAAGGGAACAACCGACAAACCATAGGATTGCCCGGAATCAATCACCAGACGGCTGGCACTCGCCATCGCGGCGCGGTAGCTGGACAATTCGCCAAAACCAATGACACCAACAAGACCTAACGCCAGCCCCAAAGGCATGCGCATAAAGGCCAAAAGTAAAACGGCTGCAAAGCCAATCAATGCAACGGTCATACGTCGTCATCCTCAAATTCGGCAGCCTGATCTTCGCCCGGGCTCGCCAATGTTAGGGCAAGGCGCAACAGGGTCATGATCGCGGCGATAAATATCGACATGGTTATAAAGCTGACCACGATGTATCGCGGGATGCCCAAATATTCGGTGGTGTCGCCGTCCTCAAATGCACGAACGGCATAATCAAAAACGCGATCTCCCAGTTTGATGGCCACAAAAACGGTCAAACTTAATATGACAATGGCAATGACCCATCCAAGATAACCTTTGCGAAATGGGCGCACCAAATCGACGATGATTTGATCGTTGCGCAGGAACATCAGCGGAAAGGAAAAGAAAATAATTCCGGCCATGCAGATGCGCACCAATTCAACCGCGCCAACAACGGGACGACTGAAAAAATAACGGCCAACAACATCGGCACAGGTTAATGCCACAAGCACCAGCAAAATAATCGCTGACACGTTGGCGGCGAAAAGGCCGGCGGAATCCGCCAGCCTTTCAGTCTTATTTAGAAACTTACGCATTCTTTAGTGCCAGTCTTATGGCAACATTGAACGCATGTAATCCAGCGCTTCTTGACCATTGATGCCACGGCTATCAACCTCAGCCAAAACGTCAGCTTCGATGCCAGATGTCGCGTCCTTAAAGAAGGCACGTTGATCAGCACTTAGTTCGTGAACTTCAACACCAGCCGCGATGACTTGCTCAAGACCAACACGATCGGCTTCGTCCCAGAATGCGCCAACGCTGCGGGCCATTTCAACACCACGCATGCCGTCAACACATGCCTGTTGTGCGTCGTCAAGTTCATCATAAACATCGTCGTTCATGATGATCGCAAAGGATGTTGTGTAGATGCCATCTGGATTTGTGTAAACGTGCTTCACCAGTTCGGAAATTTTGAACGAGAATAAAGTTTCCATCGGGAAGAAAACACCATCCGCAACACCGGAAGCGATAGTTTCATACACTGCTGGGGCAGGAACGTTTACGCCCGCAACACCCAAAGCGGTTCCAACGTTGTTTGCAACACCGCCGCCAACACGCATTTTCATGCCGTTCATATCAGCAAGTGAAGAAAGTTCTTTAACAGAGTTGATGTTGCCAGGGCCGTGTACAAAATTCGTTAGAACCTGAACACCTTTTGCCTCGCCGACAGCAGCTAGATATTTTTCATGTGTTGATTGAAAAGCCACTGACATTTGTTCGGCGTTACCAGACGTACCCGGAAGCTCGATCATTTTTGTGGTTTTGAATTTACCTGGTGTGTAACCGTGAACAATCCAACCAATGTCTGCCACGCCATCACGAATTGTGTCGTATTGTGCAGGGGGTGGCGCCAAGCCGTTTTCAATTTTCAATGTTAGTGATCCGCCTGAACACGCGCTTAGCTCGTCGTTCATCCAAGGAAACACTGTTGTTGCCATCGCGTGGTTTGGACCAGCCCAATGTGAAACGGTCAAAACACGATCCGCAGCGGTTGCTGTTGATGCCATTGCACTTAGTGCGATCGCAGATGCGCTAAGCCCTTTTACAAGATAATTCATCAAAACTCCTCCCAAAGTTATTTATCAAAACAACTATCGGCGCAAAAACTTCGGAGAGTCAACAATCGGAGAAATTTTATGTTACGAAAATGTTGTAGAATTCCGTATAATTTGTTTCACGTCGCACAAAATGCGCTCGGGAGTTGTGCTACCGCTGGCCACAAGATCAACGATCAGTTCGCCTGAGATCCGCCCAATATTTTTCGCGGGGATGCGAATGGTGGATAGCGCAGGTTCAATTTCTGCCGATCCTTTAAAATCACCTACCCCAATGATCGACATATCTTGTGGCACGTTAAGGCCCTCGCTTTGGGCGGCAAAAATGGCACCCTGTGCGATAACATCGTTTCCACACAAAAGCGCCTTGGGCCGATGGGGGTGCTGAAACATTTCTAAACAGACTTTTTTTGCACGCCCAATGTCATAAGGTGCCTCAAACCGCCACTCATCCGGCACCGAAATCCCCGCCGCAGCAAGCGTTTCCACAGCACCATTCATACGCCCCAACGCGCGGTCATTTCCGTCGGTTGCTGGAAAAATCAAACCTATATCCTGATGCCCAAGCGCCAAAAGATGTTGCGCCGCCAATTGACCTGCCAAATGATTGTCGGCCCCTACGCAAGAAATACGCGATTGATCAGAATAATTCCAAATCGCAACGGCAGGAATTTCCTGTTGTTCCAATAATTGAAATGTATCCTCGGTGTGGTTCAAACCAATCAGTGCGACACCATCAACGCGATGTTCCAATAGTTTACGCAGCACTTGGTATTCACGATCAAGATCAAAACCGTGGCTGGCCATAAGGATGGTAAATCCAGTTGCCTCTAACACTTCGGAAAAGCTTTGAACAACCTCTGCAAAAATTGCGTGGTCAATTGTCGGCACAATCAGACCAATCGTTCCGCTGCGTTTGCCGTGCATCGCTTGGGCCGCTCGATTTCGGATATAGCCAAGTTTCTTGACCGCTCGATCAATTTTTTTCCGAGTCGCTGGATTGACCAAATTCGGGTGATTAAAACTGCGTGAGACAGTTGAAGCAGATACCTTTGCAGCACGCGCAACGTCAACAATATCCGCCTTAGTGTTCTGTTTTTTAACCATAATATAGCTCTCATCACCAATTTTTATGAAAACATTTGCAATACTATTTTCATCGCTTAACGTGGGATGTCAATAATCGATGGGTTGGGAGGCCCTGAAATGGAATTTATCTATTACTTTGGCGAGGTTTTCACGCCGATATCATTTGGCCTTTTGCTTATCGGCACAATCGGTGGTCTGATTTTGGGGGCCACCCCTGGTCTTTCTCCGACGATGGCTGTGGCCTTGTTGATCCCATTCACCTTCCATCTTGAGGCTGCTCAGGGGCTGATCTTGTTGGGGGCTGCATACACGTCGACCGTCGCGGGTGGTGCCGTTTCTGCTATTCTTTTGAAAATTCCCGGCGCACCTGCGAATATCGCTACAACTCTGGACGGTCATACCATGGCTCAAAAGGGGCGCGGTGCTGAGGCATTGCAATTGTCGTTCCTTGCCAGCCTTGTTGGCGGCGTCTTTGGTGTATTTCTCTTAATCTTTCTTTCACCGCTTCTGTCAAAAGCGGCGCTTGCTTTTGGTCCCTCTGAATTGTTTTGGATCGCCATTCTGGGCGTCACGATCATCGGATCACTGGACAGCAATTCAGTTGTTAAGGGGCTCTTGTCCGGCTGTATCGGGATGTGGCTTGCAACGATTGGTTTTGACGACATCATGGGCGCACAACGGTTTATTTTCCATTCATCCCTTGGTGGCGGCATCAACATCATCGCCGCCCTGATCGGCTTATTCGCAATTCCTCAGGTCATCTCAATGTTCGCCAAAGGCCGCGTCGAGGTTGATGCCGAGGTTATTCAAATTGAAAAGCACTCAATATTTGACGCTATTCGTGAATTAACGCGCCGTACTCGCGCACTTTCAATCGGTACGGCCGTCGGTAGCATCATCGGCTTAATTCCAGGTGTTGGTGGTCAAATCGCCGGTCTTGTTGCCTATGATCAATCCAAAAAGTTTTCAAAGGAAAGCCACAAGTTTGGTACCGGCCACTCTGAAGGTATTATTGCAGCGGAAAGCGCGAACAACGCGATGGTTGGCCCATCATTGGTGCCATTGTTGACACTTTCAATTCCGGGCAGTCCAACGGCGGCTGTTCTTTTGGGCGGCCTGCTAATTCATGGCATTTTCCCAGGCAGCGATCTGTTTGATAACAATCCTGACGTGGCATGGACCTTCATTGATTCAATGCTGATTGGTCAAATCCTGATGTGTATCTTTGGCCTTTACATCGCCAGCTTTGCGGCGCGCGTTTCCCGTGTTCCCCAATCAGTCATGGCAGCGGTCGTTCTTGGCTTGGCACTGTTTGGCAGCTATTCTGTCCAACACTCAATTGGTGATGTGTACGTCATGGCCACACTGGGAATTGGGATGTATTTCCTAGAACGGTTTGGATTCTCTGCGGCACCTTTGGTACTTGGCCTAATTTTGGGACCAATCGCAGAAGCCAACTTTATTCAAGGTTCGATGATTGCCAACGCGACAGATGGGCGTCTTGCCTATTTTTTTACCGGTAATCTGAACCTGTTGTTGGTTGCGATCGTTATTCTTTCGATTGGGTATTCGGCTTGGATGGAAATCAGCAGTCGGTCAGACACCAAAAATGAGGGGACAACGTCATGAACAAATTAACACATGTCTTTTCATCAGGCGCTATCGCTTCGGTCGGATTGATTGTCGCTTACATCAGTTTCACCCAACAACCATCCGAAGCATTCCTGTTTCCACGCCTTATCTCAACCGTATTTGTGATTTTGGCACTTTGGACATTTGGCAAGGCTGTTCTTGGCCGATCCAGAACAGGTGATGGTGTGTCAAAAGAAGCGCTGCTTCGAATGGCACCGGGTTTGATCGTCACCATAATATACGTCTTTTGGGCGGCTAAAGCAGTTGGTTTTTATACGGCTTCAACCGTCGCCTTCTTTATACTCTTGACCCTTTATGATCCCGCCCCACACGATCAGGCGAAATCATGGATCAAGCGCGCGATCATCACGGCAGGATTTTTGGCCGTTATGTACTGTCTCTTTGCACTTTTGTTGAAAGTGTACACACCACGAGAGATTTTCTTCTGAACCGCGAAAAGCGGCAGATTTCATTCCTAGGGAGGACTAAAATATGAAAAAACTACTCGCAGGGGCAGCAATTGCCCTAATGACAATGTCAGGCGTTGCAAGCGCTGACGGCCATGCAAACTATCCAGAGCGTCCAGTCATGATGATGGTCAGCTATGGCGCTGGTGGTGCAACTGACTTCCAAGCACGTATCGTGACGATGACGGCTGGCAACGAAGATGCGCTTGGCATGCCAATTGCAATCATCAACAAACCAGGCGCTGGTGGACGTGTCGGTTGGAACTGGTTTGCGACACAGGCTGACAACGACGGCTACACACTTTCTGCTTATAACGTTCCACACTTTATCGCGCAGTCAATCAAAGGTGGCGTTGAATATTCAGCAGCAAGTTTTGAACCCATTGCGAACTGGGGTGCTGATCCTGCTGTGTTTGTTGTTGGTGCTGACAGCGATTTCAATTCAATGGCTGACGTTGTTGCGTTCGCCAAAGAAAACCCAGGCAAGCTAACTTTCTCAGGCGCGGGTCTGTTTGTGGGTCACCACATTGCAGCCTTGCAAATCGAAAAAGCAGCCGGTGTTAAAATGGCTTACATCCCAACCAAAGGTGGCGGTGCCGCTGCGATGAAGGCTGTGATTGCTGGTGATGTTTTGGGTGGTGTAAACAACCTTTCAGACGCATTCCGCGCCGCCGCATCAGGTAGCGTAAAAATTCTTGGTGTTGCCGATCTAGAGCGCAACGAATTTTTGCCAGACGTTCCAACAATGATGGAGCAAGGTCTTGACGTGGACAATTCATCCGTGAACTTCCGCGGTGTGATGGTTCCAGCAGGAACACCACAAGGCATCATCGACAAGTTGGCTGCTAAAGTACCAGAAATGTTTGCCAACAGCCGCGTTGCTGGCAAAATGAAAGCTGGTGGTTCACCAATGCACATCATGACACGCGACGAAGTCAAAGCAATGTGGGCTGCTCGTGAAGAAACATTGAAAGAACTACTTGCAGGTTTGTAAGTTACAATAAAACCAACAGAAACGGGGCTTTGATGTCCCGTTTCAATCTAAACTCAGGAAATTACTATGACCGCTCAGGACGACCTTTTGTCTTTAGACCAGATCGTGACACGCGCACGCGTTGCACAAGACGACTTTGAAAAAAGTGGCAATCAAGCAAGATATGACGCCGCCGCACAGGCCGTCGCTTGGGCGATTATGGAACCCAGCCGCAACCTTGCCTTGGCTGAACTGTCTGTCCAAACCACAGGACTTGGAAATGTTGCTGACAAAGTTACAAAAAATCACCGTAAAACGCTTGGCTTGATGCGCGACATCGCTGATGCGAAAACCCACGGTGTTATTGCCGACGATGCTGAAACTGGCATCACCGAAATTGCACGGCCAATTGGCGTGATTGGCGCGATTGTGCCTTCTACCAATCCAGCCGCGACGCCTGCCAACAATATCATCAACGCGCTGAAATGTGGCAATGCGATTGTTGTGGCCCCTTCCCCTAAGGGCATTGCCGCTTGCGAATTATTGCTGCAAAATATTCACGCTGAATTTGCCAAAATTGGTGAAAATCCAGATCTCGTGCAAATGATCCCTGCACCGGGTTCCAAAGAAAAGACCCAGCGTCTGATGCAAACTGTGGATCGTGTGATTGCCACCGGCAGTCAAAACAACGTGCAACGTGCCCAAACCTGCGGCACGCCTGCAGTTGCCGTTGGTGCCGGAAACGTCACGGTTATTGTAGATGAGACCGCAGATTTGGCCGCTGCTGCTGCTAAAATTACAGCGTCGAAAACATTTGATAACGCTACTTCTTGTTCGTCAGAAAATGCCCTTGTGGTGGTGGATGCAATATACGACCAGTTCATCGCGGCCATGGCTGCCGAAGGTGGCGCACTGGTTAAGGCCGATCAAGCACCCGGTATCATCTCAAAATTGTGGCCCGAGGGTCATTTAAACCGTGCTGTAATAGCCCAAGATGCCGACAAGATGTTGGTTGCGCTGGATATGGCTGATCAGGTGCCAGAAGGCACCAAATTCTTGGCTGTTGAAACCGATGGCATCGGGGCAGAACACCCGTTGTCAGGTGAAAAACTTTCCCGTGTTGTTGCGCTTTATCGCGCCCGTGATTTTGACGATGCCGCCGCAACTGTTGGGCGCATTCTGGGTCACATGGGTGCAGGGCATTCAGTGGGCATACATTCAACCGACGCCGACCGTATCATGAGCCTTGGTGACACCATTCCCACCTGTCGTGTGATTGTTAACCAAGCCCATTGTTTTGCAACAGGTGGCGCGTTTAACAACGGTTTGCCGTTCTCCCTTTCAATGGGTTGCGGCAGTTGGGGCGGAAACGCCATTGACGAAAACCTAAGTTACAAACACTTCATGCAAACAACCAAGATTGTTCGTGAAATTCCAGCACGAGAGCCTGCATTGGATGAAATCTTTGGCACTTATTGGGCGACGGCAGGAAAATGATTGATGACGTGAAATCTGCGCCCAGCGGTACACTGCGTGATTGGATAAACCTTCGCGCCGATACGGATGATATCGCCTTTTTCTTTCCAGAAGAAACCACCAATCTACCTTGGTCAGAATTGCAAAAAAATGCGATGCGGATGGCAAAACATCTGTCTTCATTGGGGGTCCAAAAAGGCGAAAGCGTTGCGATTTTTCAACCAAACGGTCGCGATGCAGTATTGGCCTTATATGCCGTTTTATACGGCGGGTTTCGCGCAACACCTGTAAATCTTGTCGCCGGTGCCGATGCCATTCAATACGCGCTTAGCCATAGCGGCGCGCGGTTTGCCTATGTTCATTCATCAGCGCAAGAAATTTTCGATGCCGCCAACACCGACGGTAAAGTATCTGTCGTTGATCCCTTGGCAAACGGCACAGGCGATCTTCACCATGTCACGGAAACAGATGCTGCTTTGTTGATGTATACATCAGGCACAACAGGTCGGCCTAAGGGGGTCGTACACACGCAATCCAGCCTGTTAGCGGGTGGTTGGACAACGTCCACTGCCCATGAACTTGGCCCCAAAGATCGCGGGTTTTGTGTTCTGCCAATTTACCACATCAATGGCCTTTGCGTCAGTGTGATGGGTTCGCTGGTATCTGGCGGTTCAATCGTTATGTGCCCCAAGTTTTCAGCCAGCAAGTTTTGGCAAGTAGCCAGCGACCAAAAAATCACATGGTTTTCCGTTGTGCCAACCATCATTTCGCATCTTTTGCACGGTGCATCTGAACCAGATGATGAGACGAAGGAACGGATCAGGTTTGGGCGATCTGCCTCGTCTGCCTTGGCCCCAGAGGTACAATCGGCCTTTGAAGCCCGCTTTGATGTGCCAATCGTCGAAACCATGGGTCTTACGGAAACTGCCGCGCAAATCCTTTCGAACCCATTACCACCAGGCGTTCGTAAAATCGGTTCACCCGGTATTGCTTTTGGTAATGAGGTCGCAATTTTATCACCAGATCTAAAGCCGCTTACACCCGAAATAGAAGGTGAGATTGCTGTACGCGGACCAAATGTGATGAAAGAATATCTGGAAAACCCAGAGGCCAACAAAGCCACATTTACCGACGATGGGTGGATGCGCACTGGCGATTTGGGAAAGGTTGATGCTGACGGCTATATCTATGTCACGGGGCGCCTGAAAGAATTGATTATTAAGGGCGGTGAAAACATTGCCCCTCGTGAAATTGACGAGGCGCTCTATGCCCACGCCGATGTGATTGAGGCGGCCGCATTTGCAAGACCCTGCAATTCTTATGGAGAACGCGTTGAGGCGGCCGTGGCATTGCGCGCCAATTCAAAAGCAACCGCAAAAGATTTGATCGCCTTATGCGAAGCGCGCGTTGGGAAATTCAAAAGCCCGGACCACGTTCATTTCTTTGAAGAGTTGCCCAAGGGACCGTCAGGAAAAATTCAGCGTCTAAAATTGCCTGCTCTAACCCAGTCAGAATAACCGACAATAGATCGCTGAATTATTCGATTAACCCACTAATTCTAATCCTTCGGCGTTGGATCAATTTCACGTCGAAGGGCGTCTGCGCCTTTAGTCAGCAAACTAATATCAGAGCCAACCGCCACGAATGTGAACCCGCTTTCAAGCAATTCATTTGCAAATTTTGGATCAAAAACCAATGTTCCAACGGGCACGCCTTTGGCCATTAGTTTCCCCGCGCATTCGCGAATGACCTCCCACACTTCTGGTGCTGTTGGCTGCCCTAATAAACCCATGTCCGCAGCAATGTCCGCAGGCCCAAAGAAGATGCCTGTCACCCCATCGACATCGGCTATCTCTTCGGCTTTTTCAATTGCCGACAAGGTTTCCAACTGCAGCAAAACTGCAAGCTCGTCTTCAAAACGTTTGAAATAGTCCGTTACCCGACCAAATTTGTTGGCCCGCGTCGAACCAGAAACACCGCGAATACCACGAGGTGGATAGCGCGTTGCGGCAACCGCTGATTTTGCTTCTTCAACAGATTGGATCATTGGAAACAGCAGCGCCATTGCGCCAGTATCCAACAATCTTTTCACGGCAACTGAATCGTTCCAAGGGGGGCGAACAATTGCTGTTGTGCTGCTGCCTTTAAAGGCCTCTAGTTGCCCCATCACCGTCACCAGATCGTTGGGCGCATGCTCCATATCCAAAAGGGCCCAGTCATAACCCGAAGGTTCGACCACTTGAGCGGCAAACGGGCTGCAAAGCGAAATCCAAATGCCAACCTGTTTTTTGCCGCTACGCAACGCGTGGGTGAATGAGTTTATCGCAAGTTTCATATGACTGCCTTTTCAAGAAATGGAGTTTCTGTTTCAATTCTTTCGTACCCAAAGGGCGAAAGATCAAGATTTCGATATTCGCCGTAGGTGATCCATTCACTAATTCCGCGCCCCATCGCTGGGGATTGCTGAAATCCATGACCGGAAAATCCATTTGCAAAAATAAAGTTTTTCACTTTCGTATGGGCGCCGATAATGGCGTTTTGATCAAGGGTGTTAAAGGCATAATGCCCTGCCCATGAATTTATCAGTTTTACGGCCTCAAATTGCGGAACGCGTGTTGCGATGATTGGCCAAACCTTTTCCTGCCAAAGACTGTGGTCCTGAATGAAATCATCGTAAGCAACAGCTGGATCCTCATCCGGTGGGCACCCTGCAAGATAGTATTTACCTTCGGTTCGCATATGAACACCAGAGGGATCAATCGTTAAAGGTAAATCCTGTTCAAGCGGCTGTTCAGCGTCAAAAATGAAAGTGTATCTTTTGCGTGGCTCAATCGGCAAATCGATCCCCAACATGCGCGATGTCAAAACAGCCCGCGGACCAGAAGCGTTTACAACGGTGCCCGCCGCGATCACCTCTCCAGATTTTAACGTGACGGTTTCGACGGCTGAACCGCCCCTATTCATCGTCATCGCCACCACTTCGTTCGTGATGTATTCTGCCCCCTTTTCACGGGCAGATCTGCGCCACCAATCGAAAATGGTGTTCCCGTCAAAATAACCTTCGTCGATCAAATTGTGATTGGCACCGACAATGTCATCAAGTTGATAGAACGGATAATCTTGTTTGATTTCATCCGCCGTCATAAATCTTGTACCTGCGCCTAACGTTTGCTGAACTTTCTGCGCCTCGCGAAGAGTTCCGGCAAACGCCTCATTATCTGCCAAATACATGTAGCCAAAACTTTGCAATGTGATTTCAGGCACACGCGGATCGTCACCCATGTAACTTTGAAAGTTTTTGATAAACTCTGCGCCAAACTGCGAGATACGCACATTGATCTCGTTGGAAAACTGTTGGCGAATACAGCTGTTCGTGTGACTGGTTGAGGTGAATTCGTAGGTTGGATCGCGTTCCACCACCAAGATAGATCCATCAAAATCCGGATTGGCAGACAGGAACCAAGCGATTGACGATCCATACATCGCACCGCCAACGATGACGACGTCATAGGCTTTTCTGCTAGGTATATTTGTAATTGTAGGCGCCGCCATTTGTATGTCTTTCTGATTTCACCAATGCATCATCTTGCAAATTAGAGTGCGCAGAAAATTGCCCCCACGCAAGAACGAAAAAACGGTCATCCAGTGCCTTTGGGATTGCAAAGTTCATAGGTAACGCAAGGCTGATCATAATAGTTATGGATACCAATATACGTCATTCCCAATCGTTGCATCACCCGTTGGGATGGCCCGTTTTCAGGGTTCGCGACGGCCAGTACACTTGGTGCGCCAATTGTTTCAAAAGCATACTGAATAATCACCAAACCCGCTTCTGTTGCGTATCCTTTACCTTGGGTGTCTGGGCGAAGACGCCAGCCAATTTCAAGGGCTGCGTCTGGTTTATTAGAAATATGCTGCAAACAACCGCTGCCAATAATTTCACCTAGTTCTTTGTGAACTATTGCCCACCAAGAAAAACCGAATTCTTGCCACCGGGATTTCACTTTTTGGATCACTTCCATCGTTTCTTCAGCAGATTTGGTTCGCCCATCACCGATATATCGCATCACATCAGGGTCGCTATCCAGCAAGTTCAAACCGCTGCAATGTTCTTCCGCAAAGGGGATCAACTTTAATCTCTGCGTATTTAGTATCCTATTTTGTGAGCTATGGTTTTCCATGAGCACTATGACCTTCGCTAAATCGACGTCCCAAAAACAAAACACCCCACACCATCAACCGAGGGCTTTCTGGACCTAAGCGTTCCTATTCTGAATTTTTTCAATGTTCGCTGGCAGGTCAATAAAAACAAGACCCCATGAACGATAAGACTAAAGTTGGTGAACCATTTTAAGAAAAAACATTGCCAAGTCAGATTTGGTAAGGTTTATTTACCAAACAACACGCGATTCCCGCGTGACAAACAGTTTGGGCCACAAGGCACATATTCTGGGAGGAATAACATGAAAAGTAAGCTACTCGCATCCATCGCGGGTGTCGCCATGATGACTGGTGCCGCAAGCGCACAAGACACATTGGAAATGACATCTGCATTTGGCAAAAACCTACCTATCCTTGGTACGGCGGCCTTGGATTTTGTTGACAAAATCAATGGTATTTCTTCGGACGTTGAATTTGAACACTTCGATCCAGGTAAACTTGTTCCAACACTAGAGGCACTTGATGCTGTTTCTTCTGGTTCCGTTGATGCCGCTTATGCGACATCCGGTTACTGGCAAGGTAAAATCAACTCTGCTTCTTTGTTCGCTGCTGTTCCATTCGGTCCAGAAGCAGGCGAATTCATGGGTTGGATCCTTTATGATGACGGTGCTGCCCTATGGCAGGAAATGTATGACACCAACGGCTATAACGTTGTTGCCACACCTTGTGGTGTTATCGCGCCTGAAACATCCGGTTGGTTTAAAAACGAAATCAACGGCGTTGAAGACCTAGAAGGTCTAAACATGCGCTTCTTTGGCCTTGGTGCTAAAGTGATGGAAAAAGTTGGTGTTTCTACATCATTGCTAAGTGCGGGCGACATCTTCCCAGCACTAGAGCGTGGCGCGATTGACGCGACTGAATTCTCTATGCCAAAAATCGATGCGCGTCTTGGCTTCCACAAAATTGCCAAGTTCAACTACTTCCCTGGTTGGCACCAGCCTTCGACTTTGTTTGAATTGCTGATCAACAAAGACGTTTACGAAGATCTATCAGACGTTGCCAAAAAACAGATCGAAGTTGCTTGTCTTGCAAACATCACAACCAACTTGGCCGAGGGCGAAGCGACAAACTATGCCGCTATGGTTGATAACGTTGAAAACAACGGCGTGACACTGAAGCAATGGAGCCCAGAAATGTTGGCTTTGTTTGAAGAAAAGTGGAACGAAGTTGCGGCTGAATTGGCTGACGGTGACCCCTTCTTCCAAAAAGTTTGGGCTGACATGCAAGAATACCGTGCTGGCTACAAAGTTTGGTCAAACAATATTTACCTACCTCGCAACTAAGCGAATAGGATAAAGCTATAAAGGGCGGCAGTTTTTCAGCCGCCCTTTTTTATAATTGGGAGCGAGCAATGCCAGACCGAAGTCTTAAAGCCATCGACCAATCGGTCGCAATTTCCGATCCCGGCGAAGTTGGCCGTTCTGAACATACATGGGTAGACCGCCTTGTTGTTGGCGTTGCCAATATCTCGGCATGGTTATTCCCGCTTTTGATGGTCGCAATCGTGACCCAAGTGATTATCCGCAAAATGGGCCACAACCAAGCATGGTTGGATGATGCCCAATGGTGGATTTACGGCTTTGCTATGATGGTTGGTTTTGCTTATGCCATCACAACCAACAGCCACGTTCGCGTTGACATTTTGCACCAGCATTTTACGCCGCTTAAACAGGCCCGTATTGAAATATTCGGCCTTGGTTGGCTGCTGTTGCCGTTTTTGGGGATCATGACTGATATTTTGATCCACTACGCGTGGTCATCGATAACAGCGCGCGAAGGGTCTGACAGCCCGAACGGGCTGCACATGCTCTTTTTGCTGAAAACCACCCTCCCCCTTATCTTTCTGCTATCAATCATGGCGGCTTGGGCTGTGATGGTGCGCAACATGCGTCGCGTGATGGAACCCACACTTTGGAAAAAAGTGATCGGTGCCTTACCCTTCGTTTGGTTCGCTGTTGATCGCGTTTTTTACTACATTTTTTATTGGTTCACACGTTTGTCCAATCCGGAACTAAATCCGCGGCGCATTAACCGTGAACCCATTTTTGAATACACAACCTATCTGGCGCTGGCTGTGATCGTTGCGATCATTGTCGTTGGCTATATGAAACAGCGCTCGGTCGCTGGGAAAGACGCGTAATATGGAAATTCTATCCCTTTTCGGCGCGTTGATGGATTTGAACCAATGGATGGTTCTGTTGATGTTCATCACTTTCATCTTCTTTTTGTTCAACGGCATTCCTGTGGCTTATGCCCTTGTTGGTGTCAGCCTTTTGTTTGTGATTGTCGGCGAGGTGGTTCTTGATCCTTCACGTAAGCTGATCAACGAATATATCGAGTTTGATCGAACCGGCATCACTTACATCAAACTGTTTGCCAATGGTGGGCGGTTCTTTGGCGGTATCATCAAGAACCCCGTTTTGGTCGCCCTGCCAATGTTTATCTTTATGGGCCTCATGTTGGATCAATCCGGCGTCGCCCAGCGCATGATGCGTTCGATGCAGGTGTTGTTTGGCGCGCTAAAAGGTGGTTTGGCCCTTTCTGTCATGTTGATTGGTATCATCCTTGCGGCCTCGACAGGTGTTATTGGCGCCTCGGTTGTATTGCTGGGTGTTATGGGTCTGCCCGCTATGATGGGGCAAAATTATTCCAAGCCGATTGCCACGGGAACAATTGCCGCCTCTGGCACCTTGGGTATTCTCATTCCACCTTCAATCATGTTGGTGATCATGTCTGATCAGTTGGCGATTTCCTTGGGTGATTTATTCATGGGTGCGTTGATACCCGGCCTTATTTTGGGTGGCTTATATATCGCGTTCATCATCATTTATGGCCTGCTTAGCCCACAATCTATGCCGCTGCCCGATGATCATGAAAAAATCACGCTAAAGGCCGTGCTGGATGTGGGCCTGTCGGTTGTGCCACCGATGCTATTGATCCTTCTTGTGTTGGGTTCAATTTTCTTTGGCCTTGCCACACCTACCGAGGCATCTGGTCTTGGTGCGTTGGGTGCTACGCTGCTGGCCCTTATCAGTCGCAATCTGAACCTAAAGGTTCTTAAGGATGTGATGCGTCAAACGTTGAACACATCAGGGTACATCGTTGGAATTTTCATTGCGGCGAATTTCTTTGCCTTCATCCTGCGACGCTTTGGCGGTGATGAAATCATCGAAAACTTGGTGCTTGGTTCTTTTGACAACAAATACATGGTAATCCTGTTCATCTTGTTCATCATTTTCCTGCTTGGCTTCCTGCTAGATTGGATCGAAATCACGCTGATCATCATGCCGCTGATGCTGCCTGTTGTTTTGGGTTTAAACATTCCAGTCGAGGGCTTTGGCATCGTTGATGATCCGTCTGTCGTATGGTTCGCCATTTTGGTGGCCGTAACACTTCAGACCAGTTTCTTGACACCACCGGTTGGCTTTGCGCTGTTTTATCTAAAGGGTGTTTGCCCACCAGATATTACATTGGGTCACATCTATAAGGGTGTCATTCCATTCGTATTGCTGCAACTTACAGGCTTGGCGATTGTATTTTGTTACCCATCGCTTACCACGTGGCTACCTGCGCTGGCCTACGGGAATTAGGTTTAGGGCGGCGTTGAAAAACGTCGCCCTTTTTTGATCTAAATTGCGCGTGCAATATTGATAGAATGCGGCCACACAAAGATGTGGTAGAGGTGAGATGTGCAAGCATCTAAGCCACCGAAAATTGACATGCATATGGGACTAATATGAAAACTCCGAATGATTTCGTAATGGGTGTTGCCACGGCAGCCTATCAAATTGAAGGCACGTCATTTGGGAAATGTGGCCCCAGTCATTGGGACAGTTTTGCCGCCAAGGGTGGCACGTTTCAGGGGCAAAATGGTGATATTGCTTGTGCCCACTATGAACACTGGCAATCCGATCTGGACTTGATCCAACAAGGTGGTTTTGACGCCTATCGTTTTTCCGTCGCTTGGCCCAGAATTTTGGCTGATGGCACAGGGCAAGTTACACCCGAGGGATTGGATTTCTATGATCGCTTGGTGGATGGTTTGCTTGCCCGTGGCATTGCCCCACACGCCACGCTTTATCATTGGGATTTGCCGCAAGCCTTGGCCGATCATGGCGGGTGGGAAAACCCTGACATTGCGAAATGGTTCACAGAATATGCGCTGACTGTTACGGATCGATTGGGGGATCGATTAGAAAGTATCGCCACAATAAATGAGCCGTGGTGCGTAACGTGGCTGTCGCATTTCTTGGGCCATCATGCCCCCGGAAAAACCGACCTGCCTGCCGCAAGCAAAACAATGCACAATGTTCTATATGCCCATGGATTGGCCACGCAAGCGATGCGTGATGCGGGCCACAAAAACCTCGGTATTGTGCTAAACATGGAATACGCCCAACCTGCGAGCGATAAGCCTGCTGATGTGAAGGCCGCACAGCTTTACGATGGAATTTATAATCGCTGGTTCATTGAGGCGATTACCAAGGGCCGCTACCCAAGCGATGTTTTACCCTATTTAGAGCCACATTTTCCCACTAGTTGGCAAGATCAGATGCCTCTTATTCAAACGCCGATCGATTGGCTTGGTTTAAACTACTACACACGATCAATTCATGCCGATGATGGTACTGGACAATTTCCGTTTGGCAAATCTGTGGCTGGCCCGCTCAACAAAACCTCTATGGGGTGGGAGATTTATCCAGATGGCTTAGAGTATTTTCTGAACCGTTTGCACAAAGATTACACAGGGGATTTACCTTTGTTTGTCACCGAAAATGGCATGGCCTTGCACGATCAAATATCGGCGAATGGCGTGGATGACACTACCCGCGCCACTTATATTCAAAACCATATTCAAGCGACGTTAAACGCACGCAAAAATGGCGTGCCGGTCAATGGTTATTTCGCTTGGTCTGTGATGGATAATTTTGAATGGGCATTTGGGTATGAGGAACGGTTTGGTATTGTTCACGTAGATTTTGAGACCCAAATTCGTACACCCAAAAGCTCTCATAAAATGCTGCAAGAAATAAACAAAAATCGATGAATGTTTGCACTGATGTGTCGGCAACCGCTACTCAAGAAATGGCTACGGAAACCCGATTAAAGAAGCCTGAATTGTCTGCAATTCATAAATCTTTTTGCAATGTAAATTGCGGGCGTTCGATCATTTAGCACTCGTTATCTATCATGAGTTGTAAATCCATCAATAGAAACAACTATACCAGAACGCGAAATCAGGCTAACATTGTAGTAGGGGGCAGTCAGAGGATTTATTTTGATGAACGCTGTGCCTAAGTACGGACGCATCCAAACCCAACAAGACGAGGCGGCTACGCTTCGTACGCTTAATGTTTTTGCCGTTGACGTAATTGCGATTCCAAGCGTTGAAGACCTATTTTGGTATGTCGCACAAAATGTCGTTGGGCGACTGAATTTCATAGATTGTGTTATCTATCAGGCCGACCCATCCAAAAACGAACTGACGCAGGTTGCGGCACTTGGTGAAAAGAACCCTTTTGGACGCAACATCATCAATCCCTTAAAAATTCAATTTGGCGATGGCATTACCGGACAAGTTGCAGAAAATCGTAAGGCAGTGATTGTTGACGATCTTCTAAAGGATCAAAATTATATTGCCGACACACAATTGGCGAGATCTGAAATCTGTGTCCCTCTTGTAATCGGTGATCGTGTTGTGGGTGTCATTGACAGCGAACATCCTGAACCAAACGCATTCGGCAAGGCTGAGCTGGATGTTCTGACGACGGTTGCAGTCATGACAAGTGCAAAGCTTGAACTGTTAGCCGAGTCAGATCGTTCCAAACGTCGATATCATGAAATCGCCCAATCGCACGCCCAATTGGCCGAGGAAGTTACAAACCGCAAAGCGCTTGAGGCGAAGTTATTTGAGGCCCGAAAGTTAGAAGCGATAGGTCATTTATCTGGCAGGTTCGCCCATGAGTTTAACAATTTGCTAACAGTGGTTTCAGGCAATCTGGAATTCCTTGAAAGTGATTTACAGAACCCTGAAATGTTAGAATGTTTAAGTGATGCGCAAACAGCGACGGCGCGCGGGGTGCAATTGGTTCGCGATTTGTTGGCTTATTCACAAAGAACTCGACTAAACCCTGTAAATATTGATGTAAATAATCTGGCCGCTACAGTTTGTGAAAACTGTCTACCGATGTTGCAAAAAGGGGTTCATCTAGAAACGGATTTGCAAGATGATCTTTGGCAAATCAATGCCGATCAAAAATCCACATCCAGCGCCCTTTTAAACCTCATTTTGAATGCCCATGACGCCATGCCCGAGGGGGGCAATCTTTGTGTCAGCACCAAGAACGTTTTGCATAATTTGAATGAACACCGTGTGTTTATAACCGATCTAGCGCCGGGTTCTTATGTGCGTCTAAGCGTTAAAGATCAGGGTGTCGGAATACCGAACGATCGCGTCCCTCAGATTTTCGATCCATTTTTTACAACCAAGATTATTGGGGCTGGCCCAGGGTTGGGCCTGTCAACGATATTAGGGTTTTTGCAGCAATCTGGCGGAACCGTTGCCGTTGAAACGAAACCAAATTACGGCAGTACATTTCACCTCTATTTTCCGGCGATTGAGCCCTGAAATAAGGTTTTGTTAACCTTTAGTGGTTAACCAAGTGTTACACCGCTTGGGAGGCTGCGATTTCAAATTCACAACGACTAGGTATTTTCGATCAACTTCCCTTAATTAGTGTACGCGGGCTTGATCACAAAGATGAAATTCAATTCATGAAACTGGCCGATGCTATCGGGAACGCCGCCCGCGATTTTGGTTTTTTTCGCATATGTGACCACGGTATTGACTTCGACCTTATCGAGGCAACATATCAAGCCGGCGCACAATTTTTTGCCTTACCAGATGCCGTGAAACGCGAAATTTATATCGGCAACAGCTCAAACCACCGCGGCTATGTTCCGTTCACCGAAAAGGGTGACTACCCCGATGAAATGAACCGCAGCTACGAAGCCTTCGATTTAGGTTTAGACCTGCCCCACGATGATCCTGACTATATGATGGGCAACAGGTTGTTGGGGCCCAATGTTTGGCCAGAGGTTGCTGGATTTAGGGACACCGTCGCGCGGTATTATTCCCAAATATCAAAACTTGGCCGACTGGTTTGTTCCGCCCTTGAGGCACATTTGAAACTGCCCTTTGGGGCCATGACAAATCAGATGAGCAAACCAATTTCTCAACTTCGGCTGTTGCATTACGTTCGTCAAAAAAGCACTGCTGACCATCAATCGGTTAACATGGGTGCGCATACAGACTATGAATGCTTGACCCTACTTCATACCCGTAACAAGGGTCTGCAGGTGATGACCAAACAAGACAACTGGATCGACGTGCCCGTTGATCCGAATGTATTTGTCGTCAACGTCGGTGACATGCTTGAGGCATGGAGCAACGGCATTCTGCGTTCCACCCCCCATCGCGTTTTAAATCACAGCCCAGAACGATATTCTTTGCCGTATTTTTTGGCCGCGAATTACGACACCGTTATTGAACCATTTGCGCAATTGATCACACCCGATCGACCCGCCAAATACGAACCATTAACCGCCGGTTCCCACTTAGAACGCATGCTTATTCGTGATTTCCCCTACCTACGAGACACCCAATTGCAAAACACGGCATCATTTTCTGTTGATGGGGTTAACTCGACCCAAAACCCATTTGAACAACGCATAAATCAGAGTACAATTTAGAGATGCCACCTATTGATGTAATTTTGGCCGTCGTTTTGGCCGGCTTCGCCCTGAGCGCAACACCTGGACCATCAATGCTGTACGTCTTGTCACGCAGTGTTGGCCAAAGCCGTACAGCGGGCCTTGCGTCGGCCCTAGGGCTGGCGCTTGGGGGGATCATACTTGCCGTGGCAACGGCCCTTGGTTTAGCGGCCATTTTTGCAAAATTTCCATGGCTGGTGGTTGCGCTCCGGTACGTTGGATCGGCCTATTTGATATGGCTAGGCATTGGCATGATCCGCAAAGCACGCGCCAATTCGCACACGACCTTTGCCGTCGATAGCGTCACAAGAAAGTCCTTCGGCACCGTCATTTGGCAAGGCATTCTGGTTGAAGTCCTGAACCCCAAAACCGTTTTGTTTTTCGCGTTATTCTTGCCGCCCTTTGTGAACATGAATGGCGGACTATTAAGTGCGGGCGATATCCAATTTCAACTGCTCGCGCTTGGCGTTCTAATTCCACTGACGGCAATTCCATCGGACGTATTAATCGCCTATATGGGCGGCTCGATGACCCTTGCCATCAACCAAAGCCAAGCGTTTCGTGAATACCTTGCATGGGCTGGCGGGTTCATTCTGATCGGGATCGCCTTGAACCTGCACATTGGCATTCTCTGAGGCATTCTCTGAATTTTTCAGATCTACCGTGTCATTTTGCCAATAAAGCCGCCTCAACCGCGTCGTCCCACCCAAGGTGAAGGATATTACCATCACGGATTACGGGGCGCGTCATGACTTTGGGTTTTGCTGCGATCTGTGCCTCGGCTTCGGAATTTTTCAACCAGTCATTCAATGCCCGATAATCCGTCGATTTTCGGTCAACCAAACGATCGCCAAATTCTGTAATCAGTTCGGCAAGCTCGACTTCTGATAATGGTTCTGCCCTGACATCGCGAAATGTCACAGTATTTCCTGCAGCCTCCAAAGTTTTTCGCGCCCTTTGGCAAACGGAACATGTGCTAAGCCCATAGATCAACATTTCAATTTTCCCTTTAAGGTTTGTCCGTAATCTGATCCAAAGAAAACACAGACGCAACCTCTTCCATTCTGATAATCCATGCCTATTTGGTGCCAACCAACTTGCTCTAACGAAAGCGTACGCGCCATGACGACACCAAGTTATCCAGAATTTCCGACCCAAAACGGGTATCTTACGGAAAGAACGCGCCAAAAATACATCGAGAACGCGGTGGCGGCAAAACTGTTGCCTCGTGATGCTTTTCGCATGGCGGATATTCTGTCGTTGACCGCACCAACCGATCCCAAAAAGCCTATTCAGTTTTGGCAACTGTATTCCATCTTGGGTCAAGATCGCATCGTCGGCATTGTTGCAAATTTTTATCAACGTGTTTTTGAGGATGAAACTTGGTTTACTTCGGTTTTTGAAAAGGTAGGGGATTTGAACCACCATATTGGCACTCAAGCCAGCATGTGGATCGACGTGATGGGGGGTGGCCCCTATTATCATGGCGCGGAGTTTAGATTAAACTTTCACCACACCCACAATGCGCATCAGCTTATGAATGAAAAAGGGGCAAAACGGTGGGTCAGTTTGATGGTGGAAACGCTGGATACATCTGCACTTCTTATGACCGATGACGCCCGTGTACGGCCCGCCATCAACACGTTTCTTGCGCATTTCTTGGGCAAATACGCCACTGATTTTAAGTTCGAAAATCTGGAAAATTTTGGGGCTATCAACCCGCCACATCGACGCAAAATCAACTTTATGTACATGACGTCCGATGCAATTGAGGCCTTGCCTGAGGATGAATTACGCGACGCCCTAAGTGAACGTGGCGTTGATGTAAGCGTGTTTGAAAACAAGGCGCAAATGATAAGCAAAGCCCTGAATATGTAATAATGTTGTCGACCAACTACCTTGCCAAAACAGTGGCAAGTTCTTTGGCGGCAACACCAATACCATATGCGTTCCAGTGGTTGTCCCCGCCAGCCTCGGCCATTGTGTAAAAGCAATCTCCACAATCTGAAAAGGCATCATAAAGATTGATCATTGCTACCTTTTCGCCAATCGCTTGTACGAAAAAATCAGTGTTGTTTGTCGGGGCATAATTGGGACAACTCGTTTGAATATCTTGCGACAGATCAGCATGATTTGCAGTCACATCAAATTCAGACGGTTGCAGTAAAAACATCGGATTGAAGGATTTTTCCGTGGCCAAATCCAAGACACCTTGAACAATGGCAGACATTTTAGACATGGCAATTTGCTGAGACACGGGGCTTGATTGACAGGCGAACTCGACATCAAACCGATCGTTCATATAGGCTTGTGCCCCATTGGCCTGATTGATTTTTAGATCATTTACGGCACGTGCTTGCAATTGATCAAATTGGCTGCCCACTGTCGTAACATCTGAGGCCAAGCACCGCGCATCATCACCCAGTGAATGGCGTAAACTGTGCCAATCAAGAATTTTGCCTGTAGCGGCGTAGTATAGTTTTCGACCAGCTTGGGGTAAAACTAACCTATCCAAAAATGATCTGTTGGGATGGCAATATCCCGTGTTCGTGAGCCTGCCATTTTCTAGTGGATAGTTGTTGCGCAACAAATCCCCAGCATCATTATCGGCAAAAATATGGAAAAT
>Ga0208971_1000190_pt1 | contig 46858 bp, 42 predicted proteins | sample AOAMet1_18_M0_10_2_FD_188229 | JGI IMG/M metagenome (GOLD analysis project Ga0208971, IMG submission 188229) | Ammonia-oxidizing marine microbial communities from Monterey Bay, California, USA - CAN11_18_M0_10 (SPAdes) | ecosystem: Environmental > Aquatic > Marine > Intertidal zone | place...
TCACCGTATAAAAAGTTCTAAGGCTGTACCCAATAATAAAATAATAAGGAGTCCTTATGAGTTTTAATCAAATCATGCCTGCACTAGCTATTCTGGTGGCAATTATTTCAGCATTTGTCCCGCTGGAGTGGTGGCCTTTAATACTAGTGCTCATCGGGCTAGTACATGGCTTTGGTGGGCAGGAAAAAGACCCTGTAATCGTAGTTTCAGTGGTTCTCGCGGCGGTTGCGTTTCCGGCCATCGCTGATAATTTGGATGCGATTCCCGTGATCGGCGCACATCTGAACACCATTATTGATCAGTTCGCCATCGCAATCGGCGGTTACGCGATAGCCCTTTTAGTGTTGGACGTGAAAGAAAGGATCATGCCCTCGGAGGCTTGATTCAACACAGGGTCGGGCATCACTTGGTGCCCGACCCTGTTTTCAGCAGGAAGTGGCTATCAGCCACGCTGCCCCCTGGCCGCCACAACTTTCGCCCTGGCCTCCCCTGATATTGATCGACTTTGATCCTCAAACACAGAAACCGGCATGCCAGAAACCCAGGGCATGGCGACTATTCACGCTGGCAATCCAATAGCGCCCCATAACTGAGAGCATCAGCAATTCATAAACCAAATAAGCATTGGTAGCGTGATTTTAGCCTATCGAACGACGCGGAAATTACGTGTAGTCTTGCAACGACACAAAACAAAGCAGAATTGTTCGAGGAGATTCAGAGCATGAGTTCCATCCCTATCGAATTTGACCAGGCCCACATCAATTCACAATCTAATCCTGATGCTCAGATGTACCACGCAGAGTTATCATCAAAAGACCCAATGCAATCAGTTCTCAAGGACAACCCTGAAATCTATTTTGTAGCGCCAAAACGAAGCCGTGAGTGGGGGGAATGGGAGTTCAAACCAGGCTCATATTACGACACCACTATTGGCCCGAAACATACCTATTGGAAAAACGAGGATCTACCAAAAGCGACTAAAGACATAAAACGCCTTCGGTCCGACATGCTGAAGTGGGGATACTGCAAAATTGAAAATGCACTTTCTGATCAGCAAGTGGCCATCATTAAGCAGCGCGTTCTTGAGCAGGCAGAAGGCGAAAGGCTTGCCGGTATCACGCAAAAAACGCCAAGCGGACAAAACATCAATTGCTGTGTCAATAAAGGACGGTGCTTCGAAGGATTAATAGAGCAACACCCATCTGTAGTTCAAGGAGGTGGCTTGGTAGAACAACTGGTCACAGAAGCGCTGGGGCCTAACTGGATATGTACTTCCCTTATCGCTTCAATCTCTTTAAAAGGCGGAGTACCCCAGGCTTTGCATCAAGATCAGGATATCGCACTTGATTCCAGAAGCCCCTTAACGATTAATATTCTTACGCCGATCACCGACGTTGACGAAACCAACGGTGGAACGCTTGTTATCCCCGGCAGCCATCTTGTCTTGTCGGCGGCGGTTCGAAATCAAAACCCTGTCGGCAAACTGCCCCCCGCGATCAATATCGATGCCAAGGCAGGCACCGTAATCATCACTGATGGTCGCCTGTTACACAGCACAGGTGTTAATCACACAGATTCACCCCGCATCGTCATGCTCAATGGTATGCAGCACCCATTACTGAGGCAGCAGGAAAACTGGATGCTTTCAGTCAAACCTGAAGTGCTCAAGCGCGCGAGCCCAAAGCTCCTTCAGCGCATGGGCTATCAAGCGACGAATGCCGCACAAACCAACGAAGGACATGGTTTCGGGGCTAGAGGCTCGATAGAAGAGGCTGCAGGTTCTACGGTGGATTTTCGTTTAGCGGCTGATAGAGGAGAGTACCAACGCGTCGGCGAGCTAGGGCCAAACTCTACTAAAGAAGAACTCAATGCGAGCTTTACCTTACGTGATGTCGTCAGTAAGGCACGAGTTAGCGGCCAGAGTGCACCGGTGGGTATCGGTGGAGTGAAACTCAATCCCTAGTTGCGCCACGCTAACACAGCATTCAGTTTGATCAGGATTGCTCTGAAATTTTTCCCTGGCTCTTTTTTTGAGCCAACATCTGAGCCTGAATGTCTGCGACTTTCTGTTCAGTTAGCGGGTAGTTCCAGAATAGCGGCATAGCAACAAATTTGAACATCGCCGGAATGATCGAATAGGTGACTGCCAACATCAGCAAAGAGAACGGCGTGTTGGTCGTGTCTCTTGGATCTGCCAGGGAATCGAACCCCCAGAACACCACGAGACCGGTACCAATAAAAAGCCCGAGAGCATAAGCAAGTTTTCGCGTCATCGACCAAATAGAAAAATAGGCTCCGCCTTGACGCTTGCCTGTCAGGCTGGAATCGACATCAACGACATCGGCCGCCATCGCATAAGGCAAGGCTGAAAGAGCACCAATTGAAGACCCTTTCAGGCACATAATGACAATAAAAAACAGAAACTTGCCAGTCGGGATGCCTTCAAAATAGGCGACCGATGATAGGTACGCTTCTTCAGGCAGGAAGGTTAGAAGGTTCGAGATCTGAAAAGCATCAAACCAAACGAGGGGTGCAATGGCAATCAGTGGTATTAAGGAAGACCACAACGCATACCAGCCGATCGCCACCATTGTTGCCCTGTGTTTACCTATTCGACGAGAGAGTTTGAACCAAAGAGGAATAGCGATCAGCTGTGATAGAAAATACGGTGCCAGATAGAAGCCGAATAAATCACCCGCAAGCAGTACGTGTTTTACAAAAAAGAAACTCAAGGTGTTGGTCATTGCTGCGCCAATCGTCGAGAACAGAAATGCAATCACCAGACGACGATAAGGTTCGTTCTTCCATACATACTTCAAGCTATCTCTTAGCGGCAGCTCGTCTTTTTTGGTCTCCGTCACCTTGAACTCTGGCACCGAGAACATAGCGTTGACAACCAGAACAGGCATAACGATCGCTATTGCCAGAGACAAAAAATATACAGCATCAGTGGGTTTGCTGTATCCGAAAAAAAAGATGATTGCTGGCGTGAAGGCACCAACCAGCGATCCCGTAACCGCAAAGCCCTCGCGCCAACTGGTCACCAGTGTCCGCTCATGGTAATCAGGGGATAGCTCTGCACCCCATGCGCTGTATGGAACATCCTTAATGGTTGAGCCCACATAGGTAACGACCAACATCATTAACATCCAGGGGTAGCCCGTGTTGAAAGTCAAACCAATGAGGCTCATCTCGCGAAAGGTGATTGGTGGGATGAACAACATACAGATGCCAAATATGTATATCGGCATACCTAACAGGACAAAGGGTTTTCTTCTTCCCCATCGCGTTCTTAGACGATCGGACAGAAACCCAACGATCGGATCAGTGATCCCATCAAAAATTCGAGCAAGAACAAGAACAAGCCCCACAAAAGCAAGACCAAGACCAAACCCCTCGCTATCTGCATAAACTGCCGGCAAGTAAACGGCCATCGGCAAACCGACCATGGCCAAGGGCATGGCAGGTGCCCCATAAGATGCAAGCATCCATGGGTTCAACACACCCGGCTTGTAATCTTTCACTTCTAGCCCTTTATCCAATAAATAAGCTCTCAGACATTACAGCAGAATACTCATATGATCCCTCAACAGTTAATGGTTAAGATAACATGGTCCTTCGCGGGACGCTTTTACCAGCGGTACCTTACAACCGACCTGTTTACTGCCAAGTGCCTTGGCCAAATTTAGGCCAGGATACAGCGACGTTCACACAAGGCTCATCGCCCGTAGCATACTGTCGGTAATGTATCGAAAAAGCGTCTATGGATACTGATTCACTCACCAGCAGCAATGCCGATAGGCGCCCAGGCCATCAGAGATGAGTCTCCTTCAAAAGTGTTATGAACTAGATCAACACCAGCCGCAACCGCCATCTCCTTGTATTGCATCCACGACAGAACCGCAACGATTGGCGTATCCTGACCTTCATCAAACTGCAAAGGGCCATAGACATTCGCCGTGTAGATTAGATCTTCATCACTAACACGCTGGGTTTCTTCATGACGAGCGCCCGCTGGCTCGTAAAACCAGACGCCTGGGCCATATCCCTGTGGCGGGCCAGCCCGATAACCAATACGACCGTTAAGCACCATAAAGTCCGCGGCACCCAAATGATAGTGAGGTCCAGCAACACCATTGTGTCTTACGATCAACGACGTGATACCTGTTTCTTCACTGACTCTAAGCACCTTTAACCCCATATCCGGCACCGCCGGGTTTTCGATCCAGGGGATCGCCCGAGTATCGACAAAATGTGGGTGCACACTACGGCCTACATCTGCAATATTCTCTGCTTCTGAGACAAGCGCTCCGGTATCCGTTCCGGCAATTGCTAGAGGTTCTGCTTGCCCCTGATAGGCAGGCGGTCTTTCCTGCATGCACTCGGCCAGCGTATTGGGGACTAACGTCACACCCTGTACCTTGGCAGCTGCCATCAAATCCAGTGCTGTCAGAATACTGGAGACGCCACCATTTTCGTTAAGAAAGGCCACAGCGCCATAAAAGTTACCGAGAAACTCAACATCCTCGGTAGCGATGAATCTGTCTACTTTCGCATTCGCAGGAATATAACCCCAGGTACCTGGCTCAAGAGTTCCCGCCATGGGGCCCTCCGGATAGCTCAGCGTGCCAGACAGCACCAGCATATCCATGGCACCCAGGTACACGAGATTCTTCAGCTCTGTCCCGCCCTTTACCTGTATCACCGCACTGAACATACCGCTTTCGCTACTGGCACGCAGTGGTTTTATCCCCATGCCTGGCGCCTGAGGCAAGGTCATCCATGGGATGTCATTGGTATCCACCCCACCCTCAATGCCGGTGGGATTAAAGTCGGGGTTATAGCCTGCGTTCATATTGACCTGCCTCTGTTAATTGATACTGCTAAAGTGCCACGATTGTGGGGGGAGAGTAAAGTGAAGGCACCAATAAAGACGACGCGTGATCTACCTTGGGTGAATGTCCCCGGTCCATTTCAGAAAAGAGCCCGTAACTGCCATCGTCATTTTACTGATGACTGCGCGGACTCCTTCGACCCTTTCGCCGGGTTCGATATCGGCTACATTGCCAGTCATTTCTGTTGTCACCCAACCCGGGTGCATGAGGACTACAACCACTTCTTGCTCTTAGAGCTTTTCCGCTAGCCCCGTCATCAGACGATTAACTACAACTTTAGCGCTCGCGTAGGAATAGCGAACACCCCGAGTTGAGCCTGTCACCAACATAGTATTCATCATATTTTTTCCAGGTATTTGGTCAATGTTTGATGAAAATGCCTGACGCGGACTTCTTGATAGTTGGCCAGAGTTGCACCCGGTTTACCCGCCGTAGCTGCCCCCTCTTGGGCTGCCTGCATGTTGCCAGTATCTTGATCGAAAACATGCCCTACATAAGGATCCATGCCGGGCACAGTCGTATAGGATTCTTCAACCCTCAGTCGAAAGGGTTCGGCGGGCTCGACGCATTCACCCGCTGGTTTAGATTTCAACAGGATCAGGTCAAAGAGTGCCTTGTCGTGACACATACCCAGGGGCCGAAACCGATAAACAATTGGAAACGAAATACCCGAAAAAAACTGTTGGTTTGGAAACACGAAATAAGCAATCGAATCGACAATTTCGGAGTCACTCACCTGTGAAATATCCTGCCCCGATCCAGCCGCGCTTTGGCGGAACTGCTCCGCCATTACCTGCCGCGCGGTTCCACCTTCCGGGACCACCAGAGCATCCATCACATCATCGCGATCTCCCACCAAAAAAAGATCAAGGATTTGTTGTTCAGTGAGCTCTTCTTCACAAAAAGTGCTTGGTATGCCCGCCACGTTAATCAGACGGCTGACATGGTCTCCATAAAAGTCATATTGAGTATTAGCATCACCATTGGTGCGCATCAGTTGACTGTGAGTTTCCGTAACGTGGTAAGCCTCCAGAAAAGCTTCCGAGGCAATCTTCCAGTTACAGTTCAGTTCTTTCTGAACATGTTGCGCAATGTAGCGATCTTCAAACACTTTACTCGCTATATGTGAGGGCAAAGGGTCTAAATAATCGAGTAATGAGACTGGCTCTGCTTCCAAATTAATAAAAACAAAGCCCCCCCATGTCTCACAATGAACCGAGGACAGATTCATCTTCGATTTGTCCACGTGAGGAAAGTCCCATTCACAGGGCAGACTCTTTATACGCCCGTCCAGATGCCAGTCCCATCCATGATAAGGACAACGAATAGATTCACTGCTGCCTGAACTAAAGGAAGGTTTTAGTTTAGTTCCACGATGCATGCAGGAGTTTAAATAGGCATTAATCGCCCCCCGCTCTGCACGCATGACAATGACCGAATAGGGCCCCACGTCATAGACATAGTAATCGCCCGATTCAGGAATGTGTTCTTCACGACAGGCCCACTGCCAGGTTCTTGGCCAAAGGTAAGCTACTTCCTTGTCGAAGTATTCTGCAGAAGTATAACGTTCAAAAGGAATGTCCTGACCCCCTAGAAACTCATAACTTTGCTTTCTTAAGTAGCTGGGGACCTCTCGAGAATCCCCGTCCAGCAAGTCTTGGACACTCACACCGGGACATCTTGCCTCGCCGGGCTTCGGTTTTACTTCTTCAGTCATAAAGCTTCTCCTGCCGTCAATTGTCATCCGAATTAACCAAGGTGTAAAGTATCCAGCTACACGCGACACGAAAGATACCCATGGCTGAATCAAAAGGATTACCCGGTTTACGTGGTACCGATCACATAGGCATTACTGCACCAGACTTTGACCAAGCTGTTGATTTTTTTACCGATGTTCTGGGGCTTGAGCCTTTTTATGAAATGGGTCCTTTTGGTTCAAGTGACGATAACTTTATGCAAGACATGTTAAACGTCAATCCACGCGCAGTGATCCAACGTGTTAAGCAATTCCGTTGTGGCTCAAATACAAACATTGAACTTTTTGAATATGAGAGCCCAGACCAAAGAAAAAAAATGCCGAAAAACAGCGATTGGGGCGGGCACCATATAGCACTCTATGTGGATGATATCGATGCAGCGATGGACCATCTGAAGAACCATGAGGTCAAGCTCATGCCAGGAGGGGGTGGCCCGACGATAGAAGACGGCCCGGAAGCGGGGCTTCGATCCTGCTATTTTCTGACGCCGTGGGGCATGCAGATGGAACTCATTAGCTATCCAAATGGCAAGGGGTATACCAGCGAAACCGATCGTCGACTATGGGACCCGCGGCGTTAATTTCCGAAGAACTCGGACAGCTTCTTCCATAAGGGGCATGAATCGCTTGCAGAAACTTTCTACCCCTAGCATCAAACCTCTCTTTGGCCTCTTCCACAGATTTCAAAACGCAAACTGTGGCACAGGATACTATTGACGGCAACAAAGTTTATGAGAATTAAGACTGTGCATCGTTGTCGAAAATCGCCTCTGAAAAAAGTAAAATAACTACTATGCAAGACGATGCTCAATATTTTGAAACTGTCATCATCGGCACCGGATTTTCAGGTTTACTGGCGGCGATACGGTTAAAAAAAGAAAAGACTGATGATTTCGTCTTGCTAGAAAGAGAATCTGATATTGGTGGCACCTGGCAGAATAACTCTTATCCAGGCGCCGAGGTGGATGTTCCAACTGGCTTGTATTCATTCTCTTTTGTTCCCTTCAAGTTCAAGAAAAGATATGCCCCTCAAAGCGAATTGCTCGATTATACGAACTTCATCACAGATAAGTTTGAGATTAGAAGTAATACAAGAACAAACCAGACCGTCACGACAATCACTTATAATGAACGCGAGGCCCTGTGGCACGTCGAGGTGGAATCAGGTGAGCGCTATATCGCCCGCTTCATTATTGACACCAGCGGAGTGCTGGCAAACCCTAAGACACCACACATTAGTGGCGCTGAATATTTTCAGGGAAATCTTTTTCATACAGCCCAGTGGGATCACAATGTTCCCTATAAAGGAAAAGCTGTCGGTGTTATTGGCTCGGGATGCTCAGCAACTCAAGTTGTTCCAGCAATTGCTAACCAGGTTAAAAAACTAACCGTCTTTATGTGAACTCCTGAGTGGATACTTCCACGTTCAGATAGACATTACAGTCCTATTGAACAAACGATAATGAACCTTCCAGGGATACGCCAACTCAACCGCTTCATCATATTTTCTATTCATGAAGTGCGGTTTATCGGCTTTCGCCGTTATCCTCTGACGATAAAGCTCAGCAACCTGATTAAGTATTTCTACAAGCTAAGTCTAAACAGGAATCTTGTAAAATATATCGATGACGACAAGTTGCGCCAACATATGATGCCGGACTATGAGCTGGGCTACAGGCGCGTCATACCATCAAACGCTTACCTTCCCGCACTTTCCCGGGACAATGTTGATGTCGATATTAGCGGCATAGAGGCTATAACCCCAACAGGGATTCGAACAAAGGATGGTAAAGATATCCCTTTGGATATCATTGTTTATGCCACCGGATATTTTGCTTATACCAATATAAAAAAGATGCTCTCGTTCCAGGTTTATGGGCGGGATGGCCGAAACCTGAACAGTGAATGGGAGACAGAAGCTGTTGCCTATAAAGGGATCACCGTTTCAGGCTACCCTAACTATTTTAAAATAAACGGACCTAACACTGGCACCGGTCATGGTTCGCAGATAAGTTATATGGAGGCAATGGTCAATTATACGGTTGATGCTATTGGCACCGTAAAACGGGATAAAAGTATTAAAGCCATCGATGTTAGAAGCGATCTTCAACGCGAATATATGACAAAAATGAAAAATGCCATGAGCTCAACCGTCTGGCAAAACGGCAGCTGTAAATCCTTCTATAGAAAAGGTAAGACTGGCGAGGTGACCAGTCTGTCACCCGAATCCGTGGTCAATTTTATTTTTTCGCGGAAATGGTTTCACTTAAGAGACTATCAAATATTGAAGTAGGCCCGGATCAGCTATCCCGGTTCAACTATCCCGGTTCAACTATCCCGGTTCAACTATCCCGGTTCAACTATCAAAGATTCAGACCCGTCTTTCCTACATGGCCTCGTACAGGGTTCGCGACAAACTGCCGCTTCGTTCGTCACCCAACATGGAAGACTTCATCTGGTTCATCACATAGGAAAAGCAGGTTCTGTTTTCCTGATCGATGACACAGGTAGACCCGCCAAGGCCCGCCCACCAGATGGAATTCTTGTTCGGGGTGATGGGAATGAAGTCACTACCATAGGCATAACCCATCGCGAATTTAACAGGGAACATCAGCACCAGGTCCATCGACTCCAGAAGCACCTCGCGAGATTTTTCAGCGCCTTCAGCCGATAGCAATTGTGTATCAAATGCCAGCCCGTCGTTAGCAAGCGCGCTCTGAGCGCGAACCACCGAGCGTGCATTGCCATGGCCGTTTATTGCCGGAATTTCAGCCTGTCGCCAGGCGGCCGAATTCGCCGCATCCCTGCTGGAACCGGCACCACCGAAAACCTTCGCAGTCATAGACTCCGGGTCCAGGTTGGCAAACGGAGACGCGTCTGCCGATGTGTCCTGTAATATATCCGCGACACGAGACAAATCCTGCTCTAGCAATCCAATATGAAAATCCGCACCTAAGGGTTCTGCCACATTTTCACGAAACCAGGAGCCATAACTTTGCCCGGTTATTCGTCGCACAACCTCACCCAACAGGAAACCCTGCGTCACGCCGTGATAACCACTTTGTGTACCGGGTTCCCATAAAGGCGTCTGGTTCGCAAGATCACTTACCGCCAGATCCCAATCATAAAGTTCCTCCGCTGAGAACTGACGACTGAATCCGGGCAGACCGGCGCTGTGACTGAGCAGGTTGGTTATCGTTATACCTGCCTTACCGTTCTCAGCAAACTCCGGCCAGTAGTCAGCAACCGGCGCGTAGAGATCAAGTTCTCCACGATCTGCGAGCAGTAGCGTGCTAATAAAGGTCATGGTTTTTGAGGTGGAATAGACATTGACGATGGTGTCCTCTTCCCATGGAAGCGTCTTTTCAGCGTTCCTGTGACCACCCCAAAGGTCGATGACGTACTCGCCTTCAATAGTGACCGCAAAACTACCGCCAACATCACCACGTTCAGAAAAATTTTTTTCAAACTCTTCCCTGACTCTGGCGAACCTCTCATCACAATATCCGTGGATTACCATCTCGTTTTCTCTATTCACTCAAGAAGGTTCAATACCTTCGGAAAAGTCATACTTGAAATGCGGATCACCTGTGACACGGCCATCCGCATGAACAATGTGAGTTTCCGGGCTGGCAATGTCCAGAAAGTCTTGAACCGTAAATAGTCCCAGAATTTCGCTGTTCGGGTTTGGCTTAACATGATTTTGCAAAAGGACTTCGCTGTCACTCTCGAAAATACCACGCGCCTCAAACCCTTCCGGGCAATCGCTGAACGGCGTATGAAATGATCCTGGCGCCTCATAGGAAAACATGCCGTTGTCGACGCGGTTAGTACCCTCACGGTAACCAAACCAGCCTTTGGTCGTAAACGACATCGCCCGACAAATATGAAAGTGAGAAGGAAAATCAGGCGCACCCGGATCCATGCGAAATGCATAGGCCACAGTGTTCGTGGGCACATGAACCGTTAGCGCCTTAAAGTACGATCCTTCAGCGACCTCTACCCATTCAAGGTCATTCGCCTGAATATCAGCGGTAATTCGGTCGAGTTGAGCAAAGTCAGCCCCCATAGCCATACCCTTTTTTAGTGAAATATTACCTCCATCAAGCACCATCAGCGACCAATAGTAAAGTCCTTGAAGTTCGTCAAAACTTTATTCGATGCCCCTAAGGCTGCTTGATTAATTCTCTGCAAAATAAATGCGTCTAGCGCTATACCTAATCGTGGCAAACTAGCCGCACCATAGCGAACTGAGGAGTTGGTAATGACTATTGCATTAATCGGGGCCGGCTACGGTCGCACAGGCACGCTTTCCCTCAAGTCGGCATTAGAGACATTGGGCTATAACAAATGCCATCACATGATCGAAGTCATACGAAATCCCGGCGAACCAGAAAAATGGTTACAGGCAATAGATGCCAAAACGGTTAATTGGGAAGATCTGCTCAAAGGTTATGAAGCCACAGTCGACTGGCCGGCCTGCCACTTCTATAAGGAGTTGGCAGACTATTACCCAAAAGCAAAAGTACTACTAAGCATTAGGGATCCGTTTGAGTGGTTTGAAAGCATGTCCGCAACGACCCTTGGCGTGATACGAAAAAGAATGCAGGCAAGTGATGTCGATCAGCCAAAAAACCTGGGCACCGAGCTCGTCGTCAACGCAGCTTTTGGCGGTGAGATCGACAGTACTGAACACGCTATCAAAATGTTTAACCAGCATACGAAAGAAGTCGTGGATAATATCGATCCCGATCGATTGTTGACCTACAACGTTCGCGAGGGCTGGGAGCCGCTCTGCCAATTTTTGGACAAACCAATACCTGACACCCCCTTCCCTCGCATAAACTCTAGAGAAGAGTTTGAAGAAATATTTTTTGGCAGTAATCTTAAGGAAACTAAGTAAAAATCTTTACGTGGAATCAGTTGAAGAAAAATGACGATAACTTCATTGGAAGGTAAGACGGTCCTGATCACCGGGGGCGCAAGGGGCATAGGTAAAGGCATCGCAAGGGCCTGTCTTGAAGAGCGTGCGCAGGTTGTTATCACCAACCTGGATATTGCTGTCGGCAAAGAAACCGAGGAGGAACTATCCAGTCTGGGATCAATCCGCGCTATGCGCTGTGATGGCACCGACCGCCTGGCCGTCGACGAACTTATGGAAGACGTCTGGGCTAATGAAGGCCCAATAGATGTGGTGTTCAGTAACGCCGGACGCGGTTTCAGCGCCAGCACACTGGAGGCATCGATGGAAAATGTAAACGACATCTTTTCAACAAACTATAATTCCGCCGTTCATCTGGCGCAGAATTACATTCCCAGGATGATCGCGCTTGATCGTCCTGGGCATATCATGTTCACAGGCTCGGAACACTCGGTCGGACTACCCGCAGGTAACGAAGGGCTGAATTTTGGCTTCTACGGCGCGACCAAGCATGCACTGCTTGCGCTGGCGGAATGGCTTAGAGCTGACCTTGAACAGACCTGTATGTCCGTCAGCTTATTAATGCCGGGCCCGGTTCTAACAGAGGGCCTGGCGGCGACCTTCAAAATCCTTGAGGCAGACCCTGAAAACCAGCAGATTCGCCAGCAGTTCAGCAAAGAGGTCGAAGCCCTACTCCGCGAGCGTATAATCTCGACCCAGCAATGTGCCCAATTCGCACTTCAGGGTCTGAGGCAAGGGCTGTTTTACATACCGACCCAGCCTTACATCAAATCAGACATTGACCGACGCCAACAGGAGCTCGAACGAGCATTTTTCGTATTGCACGGTGATCAGTGAATTCAGTATTGAAATTTACTTAACGTTTGTTTGCCCACCATCGACCGGAATCATCTGCCCGGTGATAAAACGCGAGCCTTCACCCGCGAGAAACACCATAACCGGACTCAAATCCTGGTCGGGATCGCCGTACTTTTGACCCATGGCGATTGACTGATGGTTCTGCCAGAAGCTCGCTGTTTTATCATCTTCTGTCATGGACGCCATCGCTTCCTCGTACATCGGCGTCGCCATCGCCGGAAGAATAGCGTTTACTCGAATATTATCCTTCCCCCATGTTCCTGCGGCGGTCCTGGTCCAGGAATGAACGGCTCCTTTAGCGGCTGAATAAGCAGCGGCACCAGGCTCCGGCCTTTGCCCAGAAATAGAACCGAAATTTAGAATTGAACCACCACCCGAATCCTTCATATAACGAGCCGCAACCTGGTTCGTTAACATCGTGCCGCGCACGTTAACCGCAAACATTAAATCCCAATCCTCGACCGTAACATCGCCGGCGTCAGATGCGCTCTGAATTGCGGCAGGATGCGCAAGTACGTCAAGCCCACCCATTGCTGCCACAGCTTTTGCAAAAACCGATTCAACGCTGGTTTTATCCGAGACATCAACGTGCATATAACCTGCGTTACCGGGCCCTGTTTGAGTCGCCTCAACAGCGACCTCCGCTCCGGCGGCGTCGTTAACATCCATGCCAATAACATGGGCACCTTCACGAACATACGCTCGCAAGGTCGCCGCACCCATACCACGGGCTGATCCCGTCACAATAATTCGTTTACCTTCTAGCTGCATGTTCCAATACCCTTCTCAAACTCACGATGTTCAAATTGTCTTTCTGTTAATTTAATCATACCTTCTAACCGAGATTGAAACGGCCATATTTACAAGCCCGGGCGCAAAGTCCTGCGAGAAGATTGATTCATTTCGTCATTGAGTTTACTCTTTTTAAAACTAAGCGAGAGTTGGCACTATGTCTAAAGATCGGTTTGCTATCGTTGCTGACAAGCACGAAATAGAAACGTTACAGCGGCTTTATGCAAAGGCAACAGACTTGATTGGATGCGGTACAACAGAAAGCTTCAACGAAGGTAGAGAGATCTACCGCAGTATCTATACGAACGATGTTGAGATCCGCACAGCGAATACCGACGATGAGCCTTTTGTTGCCAAGGGACCTGATGCCTGGGCTGACGTTTGTCGCGGTGCACTGAAGGACTATACGGGCACCCAGCATTTAATCGGCACACAGCTTACTGCAGTCAATGGTGATGAAGCTCGGATGGAAAGCTATCTGAACGCATGGCACAAAAACCCCGACCTCACTGTCTATTACTTCCTGGGGACCTATATTTCAAAAGCACGGCGGTTGCCTGAAGGCTGGAGGATCTACGATATGACATTACGTCTCGATACGAGCGGCACCGTACAAACAAGCTAACTTGGAGAACTCCGGGTCTCGTGCGAAGGTAACCACCAATGAAGAAAGTTGAAATCACTCGAGAGCCAGTTGAGCTCTACAAGATCCTGAAATTCGAAGGGCTGGTTACCACCGGTGGCGAGGCAAAATTACTCATTGGTGACGGGCAGGTGACTGTCAATGGAGAGATAGAAACGCGTCGACGGAAGAAGATTGTTGATGGCGATGTTATCGAGTTCCGTGGCGAGACCCTGCAGATGCAATTGGTATGATTTAACCAGTAGGATTAGAAACCCTCTTAACGCGAGCACGCCTTCGTCGTGCGGGCCATGAAGGTCCACTACATCATATGTGTGTGACCCTATTCGCACCATTTAGGCATGGTGAAAAACGGACCCCGACCCATCCATATAGCTTCGAATTTACGATGCTAGCTTCTCAAACTGCACTTCCGGGAAACCCGCATCTACCGAAGAGCGCATCAGGTCATAGTAAACGTTGGCGCCCCCAAAGTAGATAAGCACCCTTGGGGTTCTGTTCTCTATATTGGCACCCATCATCCATGAATGTACCTTATCGCCCTGAGCCATCAGTGTTTGCTCGTGAATTTCAGCCACGTGCTGCACCCAATCATCTTCCGCCTTCTGCTGTGGTTCACAGAGATCATATCCCTCGCTTTCCATCTTCTTAATACAATCGACGATGTACACAATGTTCTGCTCAATAGAGGTCGGGAGATTGGCAAATGGCGCCTGGGGGCCTGTGATCATGAACAGATTGGGAAACTCGGCAACAAATACGCCCAGAATGGAGCTGGATACCGAATCCCATTTGTCTCGAAGCAACAGGCCATTTCGCCCGCGAATTGGCAGCGCTTCCTGCGCGCCTGTATACGCCTGAAAGCCGGTTGCCAGGACGACAATGTCGAACTCGTATTCATTCTCTGTGGTACGAATTCCGGTTTCTGTAAACTCGACAATCGGCTCCCGATCATTGATGTCCACCAACTTGACGTTGTCGCGGTTGTAAGCCTCGAAGTAATTGTGATCAAGCGGTGGTCGTTTAGCGAAGAACGGGTAACCTTTCGGTGTGAGCATTTCTGCTATCTCCGGATCCTTGACTCTCTCTTTCATTTTGTTGATGACGAAATCACCCGCGACCTTATTGGACTCCGGATCTCCCAGCAAGTCATCAAAAGTCTCAAACACAAAGCGAAAGCTACCCCGAGGCCAGTGCTCTTCCAAAATTTTCTGCACTTCCTCTGGCGGTGTGTCGGCTATAGTCCGTCCAACAGGACTATCGAAAGCCATACCAAAAACATGATTGCGACACTTGGCAATGATGTCGTCGTAGTTCTCTTTAATTTCTTTTTCCCATTCCGGTGTCATTGGTTTCTGCACGGCGGGCATCACAAAATTTGCCGTACGCTGGAAAACTGTAACGCTTTCCGCTGTTTCAGCGGCCACAGGCAACATCTGCACAGTCGTTGCGCCCGCGCCAATAATGCCAACCCGTTTTCCCGCGTGATCCAACCCTTCCGGCCAGCGGGCGGAATGGAAACAATCGCCCTTGAAGTTTTCCATACCCTTGAATTTTGGTATTACCGGTTCAGAGATCATACCCATGGCACTAACAAAGTACTTGCAGGTGTACTCCTCGCCGGCCCCGGTTTTAACCAGCCACAATCCTCTGCTCTCCTGAAAGTCCGCGCTGACGATTTCAGTATTCAATTGAAGATGCGGCCACATATCGCATTTATCTGCGACGAAATGCATGTACCTAAGATTTTCTTCCCAACCTGGATAGCGCACCGACCACTTCCACTCCTGCAGGATTTCCTTGGAGAATGTCAGGCAGTAGTAGTAACACTCGCTGTCGCTGGCGGCGCCAGGATAGTGGTTCCAGGCCCATGTGCCACCAATATCGGAAGCCTTGTCGAATACGTGGATCGATAACCCGGCTTCCCGCATATGGTGAATCAAACCCAGTCCGGCAAAACCGGCGCCTACTGCTATTACGTCGTAATCAACTTGATGTTGAGAAGTCATTTTCATCCCCCGTTTCGAGAACCGCTAGCCTAACGAAGATTCAACCAATAAAACAGTGGCCTTGTACTTTTTAGGGTGAGGGTAAAGTATCGATCCAATTTCCCGGAGAATTCAGGCAGTGCCGCTCGTCAGTGACACGCACTGGGCGAGGAAGATTTTGGTACCCAGAGTTGGGCCTTTATTTACGCTATGTCTAATAGTGGCACGGGGATTCGTGACCCGTGAGATGCCAAAAAACTCTCTCAAGAATCTTAGCCGTTCCGCAGAGTCATCAGACAATGACCCATCAATTAAATATGGCGCACATAGATTTACCTTTTGACAAAACCGATATGCGTCTTAGCTCGGCCATCTAGTGCCTTCTGGATCTCTCACTATGTCCGCACGTATGAGACTAAACTCAATGGACCCGAGACGAACCAAAAGATGTTTTTCCCCTGTAACAGAGCAGATTTGCAACCACCTTCAAACAAGCCGCCGCTTCGAGCATATTAATGCCGAACTTGCGGGCCCCAATGTCGAGCATCCTTGCTTATGCTGCCATATCGGTGTCTGGGGCTCGGAAGCAGATACTGCTAAAAAATAAATGTAACTATAGTAAAATGTCGGTTCAGTGCAATGTCGATTCGGGTCTATGAGAACGGGCATATTCTTTCTGTTCGCGCCAGGCTGTTTCCTCTAGGCATTTCAAATGCACACACCGGAGAAGCATGTCTTGAAGGACTTCAACAATAAAGTAGTCGTTATTACCGGGGGGGCAACCGGCATTGGGTTTTCCTTTGCCAAACGTTTCGGTGCCGGGGGTGCCAAAATCGTTATTGCCGGTCGTCGACAGGATAAACTCGACACCGCCGTCGTCACCCTGGAAAAGCTGGGCGTGGAAGCTGCCGGCTTCACCTGCGATGTCAGTGACTATGCACAGGTCGAGGCGCTCGCGGACTTTGCGGAAGAACAATTCGGCGGGGCAGATGTCATCATGAACAATGCCGGGGTACTTATTCCCCCGTCCACGGTCATTGACGCCGACAGGAACCAAGTGCTTCAAATCATGAACGTGAACTACATGGGGGTGTGGAACGGTGCCTCGGTTTTCGGCAAGCGTTTCATTACACGGGGAACACCTGCCGCGATTTACAACATTGGCTCGGAAAATGCGTTCTTCAATATAGTGCCGGGTATGTTCGCCTATGAGAGCGCCAAGCATGGCCTTCATTCTATGACTGACGCTCTGCGTGAAGAAGTGCCAGATTTCATTGACGTTTCTTTCATCTGCCCTGGCTTCGTGCAATCAGAAATGACGGAGGCAGCTGGCGACATACCCATGGACGTCGAAGAATATATCTCGATCGCCTGGCCGCAGATCCTTGCCGGCGAATATTATGTCGTCTCACATCCTTATAACGTGGTTTGGATCAAGCAGCGTTACGACGAAATGATGAAAGCCTATGAAACTTACGCGCCGCGATATGACGGAGACTGGCAATACGATCCCCGCGCCATGGTGGCAAGGGCCGCTCAATCTGCAGAGGACTGATTTCGCGAGCGTAAGTTGGATGAGATAGCCCGCAGAACAATAGTTACTATGCAAGGCTCACCTAATAGTTAATCAGTGCGTGGTGTTTTTCGGCGCGAATGGTATTGTGGACAACATCTCTGAAGACATCTAATGACATGTTAATCAATCTTTCCGACCGCCATCATGCCTTCGAGGCTAGCTTTAACTTTCGGGACATCGGTGGCTATCCCTCGACCAGTGGTAAAAAAGTCCGCTGGGGCCGATATTATCGCGCCGGCCGGCAGGACCGGATGACCAAAGCCGATCTAGGAGAACTGAGAAAACTCAACATCCGCACGCAAATCGACCTGCGTAAGCCCGACGAAATTCGCGAACAGGGAAAAGGGCCACTGTCGAGCATGGGCGCGGCACACCACAACATCCCGGTGATACCAGACGGCGGCACTGACACGCTGAGTCGCCTTGTCGGCGACACGAGCATCTCCGGCAAACGGTATCTCGGCTACCTGGAATTCGGCCCGGACGCATGGGTCAGGTTGTTTGAACTTTTTTCAAACGCATCAACCGGACCCCTGGTACTTCACTGCACCGCCGGTAAAGACCGAACCGGCGTATCGACTGCATTCCTCTTATCTGTACTCGGTGTCGAGCGGGATTGGATCGAAGCCGACTACCAACTCACCAATCGCGATGTCGAAAGACAGGTCAACTTCATAGAGGAGCATATTGGTTTACCAGAAGGCATGAGCCGCGAGGACATGATGCATGCCGCAGGTGTCCCGGAAGATGCTATTGGCGATTTTCTGGACGGCATCGAAGAACGCTGGGGCGGCCCTCTTGAGTATCTTCAGAGTATCGGCATCAGTGACGAATCCTTCACCAGCATTAGGGCGAACTATTTGGAATAACCCTCTAGATGGTTCCAGGGCACATAAGTCATCCGGAAGCAGTTACGCAAACGCGACGTTCGCCACTATATAGATGCCAAAGGTCGCCTACTCTCCGCCAGTTTGTCACTCTCGTTTTCACCGATGATCACTGGTCGTTGTTCGATTCTCAGAGGGCGCTGGGCTTCAATTGACTCCCGCTGCGGCGCTAAGAGTCAGTGCCCTGAATTTTCTTCACAGAGTAACACCAACTTATTTCTCTAAAAGGTTCTTATGACAAACCATAATCCAGAAGCACTGCAGGCCTTCACGGGCAAAGTATCAAACAGCGTCACGGGAGGACTGAACTGCGCCCTGACCATGATTGGCGACCAACTGGGCTTGTATCGCTCACTCGCTGAAAACGGCCCGATGCAAAGCAAGGGCCTGGCCGAGGCAACCCATCTTTCAGAGCGTTGGGTCCGGGAATGGCTATACCAACAAGCCTGCATTGGACAGATAGAGTATGACGAGACAGCAGACAGTTTCTTCCTGAGTGAGGAAGGTAAAGCCGTCCTTGCGCAGGAAGATCACCCTGCATACATGGGCGGCATGATTCAATCCGTCGTTGCCATGTTCGATACAGTGGAGCATCTGCCTGAGTGTTTTCGTTCCGGCCTTGGCCAGAGTTTTGATGACAAGGGCGAAGGTTGCGCCTGCGGCATTGAAAGAATGAGTCGAAAATTTCAGACAGACTACCTGGTTCCTGCACTATTGCCCCGGATTGACGGCATCACTGAACGTCTTACCGCGGGCGCGAGCGTTGCCGACGTCGGCTGCGGCGGAGCCACGTCAACCATTGCAATGGCTAAAGCTTTCCCGGCAAGTAAGTTCATCGGCTACGATATTTCATTGCACGCCCTTGAAAGAGCGCGAGCGAACATTGCTGCTGCTGGTGTCAGTAACATCAAACTGCTTAACCCGGCCTTTGATCCTCTTCCCGAGGATAGCTCCATCGATTTCATTACCACCTTTGATGTCGTACACGATTCTACCCATCCCAGGCAACTGATCGACGCAATCAAGAATTCACTTAAGCGAGACGGCTCGTGGCTCTGTGCCGATGTAAAGGGACTACCCACCTTTGCAGAAAACCGACGGGACAACCCGATGGCAACCCTGGCGTATTCATTTTCCGTTCTGGTCTGCATGTCAGCGGGACTTTCGACACCTGACGGCGCGGGCCTGGGGACATTGGGCTTTCATGAACAAAAAGCGCGCGAAATGACCGCGGCGGCAGGCCTGTCGAGCTTTAATGTCATCCCGTTTGACGGCGATGTCTTCAACGCATTTTATGACATCAGACATTAAGCAAAGCCCTATCCGGGGAACAATGGGAAATCGTGCTGGTTGTAATCTGTTACATTGATGTCACTGTAGCCTTGGCAAAGTGGCCTCAAAGCAACCTTGCCAATAGCTTTGCAGAATTCTTCCAGAAATGCTTTTATCAAGTGCGAAACGCGAGAAGCAGAAATGGCTGAGCAGAGCAAAAGTACTAATCCCGTACTACGCAGCCCCAACAAATTGAAACTGGGTGTATTTGGCGTCAATGTCTCCGGCGGTTGTTCTATGACGTCAGTTCCTTCGACGATCAAAGCGGAATGGGATGAATCAGTTAATATCGCCCAGGCAGCTGATCGTGCAGGTATCGAAGCCATGATCCCCGTTGCCCGATGGCGCGGTATGGGTGGTGAGGTGAACTTTAACCACCGTAACTTTGACCCTTTTACGTGGGCTGCAGGGTTAGCTGCAGTTACCGAACGTATCAGTATTTTTTCGACCTTCCACATACCTACGATGCACCCTGTGCGCGCCGCCAAAGAAGTCGCCACCATTGATCACATATCTGGCGGCAGATTTTGCCTAAACGTTGTTGCCGGTTGGAATGAGCGAGAAATTGCCATGTTTGGCTCCCCGCAACTCGAACATGACGAAAGGTACGATGTCGCTGAAGACTGGATAACGCTCTGTAAAGAATTGTGGACGCGGGAAGGCGAATTTGATTATGACGGGCCCTATTTCAAGTCGCCAGGGGCTTACTCAGAGCCCAAACCAGTACAACAACCGGGTCCCGTGCTCATGAGCGCAGGTAACAGCCCCCGTGGTCAGCATTTTGCAGCCAAGCATGCGGACCTGAACTTTGTTGTCGCACAATCCATCGAATCAGCGGGCGAAATCGCGGCAGAGGTCAAGCGCATCGCCCATGAAGATTATCATCGTGACATACAGGTGTTCGGCCAAGCATATATTGTTTGCCGTGAAACCGAAGCGGAAGCCAGGGCTTTCCACAATCACTATGTTAATGAAAAGGGCGACTGGGAGGGCGTTCGAAATCTGCTGGATGTGCTTATCCCCAATTCAGAAAGTGCGCTAGGAGATGGCTGGGAAGCAATGGCTTCTAACCTGATTGCCGGTTACGGCGCTCTGCCCTTAATCGGAACTGCCGACCAGGTGGTTGAAGGTATGCAGGAATTTGCAGCTGCGGGCATTGATGGCATTACACTCAGTTGGGTTGACTACGCCAGCGGACTTGCACACTTTGAGAAAGAATTGTTGCCGCGGATGATTGAGGCCGGGCTAAGAGAGAAATAACATTCAACCCACTCGCTGCGCAATGCTTGCCAGTTTGCCCAGGATCGAAGGCGTATGTGGCGGCGGCAAATAGAACAGGATCAGGTCCAGGCCGCCTTCCTTGAATTTGATGCAGTTTTCTTCCAGTTCGCCCAACCCCTCAGGCGTCGCCGCCTGATGCACCGAGGTCATGATTTCCCTGGGGTCGCGACCAATATCTCGACAAACACCATCAAGAACAGCTTTCTTAGCGACCCAACCCTCAAAATCGAATGCGGCATAGTTCCAATGTTGCGCCCATCGAGCGACGTTTGGCAGAGTTCGTTTCTCCCCATTCCCGCCTATACATATTGGCGGATGTGGTTTCTGTATGGGCGGAGGATTATTGCGCGCCTCGGTCAGGTTAAAATACTGACCCGAAAAATTAGTCACTTCATTGGTTAACATTGAATGAAGAATTTCGCAGGCTTCATCAAACCGGTCGAACCTCTCGGTGAGGGTGCCGAGTTCAATGCCATAGGCATCACACTCCTGCTCGTTCCACCCGGCCCCGATACCAAGCTCCAGGCGCCCGTTACTAATGATGTCAACGCTGGAAATCATGTTCGCCAGTAACGCCGGGTGACGATAAACAATACCCGTCACCATGCACCCCAGGCGAATTCGGGTCGTCGCCTGGGCAAGCGCAGTTAGCGTTGTCCATGCTTCCATGCAGGGTCCGCTCGTGTCAGGAACATTGATGGGATAAAAGTGATCAAAGTTCCAGGCCGAGTGGAAAACATCCATTTTGTCAGCCTCTTGCCACACCGCAAGCATGTCTTTCCAGGTTGTCAGTTGGGGTGAGGTTTTGATCGCATATTGCATGGTGGACAGACTCTTCCGCGCTATATTTCTAACGCTAGGAGATCGCCCAAATCCTGTCAAGCTACGTTGCAATTTCTTACATCATCAATCACTATCGATGAAAATAACAGGTAGCCTAGGAGTGCAGCCATGAACATCAAATCTGCATATCGAAGCGCTGAAAAGCTGTGAGCATTAAGCCAATTAAAGACTATCAACAGGCCGCCAAGACTCTGCGTCAGAGCCACCTGCGTCAGGGTCTCTACGACGAGGGTGCCGTACTGATGGATGGCGTTCTTGTAAACCTGCACGGGGAAAAACACCGTGCGCGTCGCGGTCTCGAAAACAAGGTCTTCCGGCGTGGGTTCTTTCAGCACTATGAAAAGGAAGTTTTCCCCAACACCCTACGGGTAACCATCGAAAAATTTGTTTCAGACGGGGGTGGTGATCTGGTGGAATTCGGTTTCCGTTCTTTAATGAATCTGACCTGCGACTTCGCGGGGATCGATCGTCCTGAGGGTGCACAGGATGAAACGGACCGCCTTTTGTTGCTGATGCGCACCTTCGCCCTTGGCACGACTCTCGCGCATTCAAAGGATGACCGGGAGAAGGTCCGTCAACAGGTAAGGGATGCATTGACTGCTTTTGATAAGGAATTTTTGCAGCCCTCAATGGCGCGCAGGCTTTTACTCATTAGCAAGTGTGAAGCAGGCGAAGTTGTCGAGGGTGAACTACCCCGGGACGTGCTGACTGTTCTATTACGTAACGAGGACCAGATCGAACTTGATGACCAGGAAATGGTTCGTGAGATGGCATTTTTTGTCGTCGCCGGTGCGCAGACCAGCATTCATTCCCTTGTGCACGTGATGCACGAAATATTTTCATGGTCGACTGACCATGCCGGCGAAAAGCAAAAGTTACTATCCGATCCTATGTTGCTGCAGCGTTGCGTCCACGAGAGTGCAAGACTGCACCCATCGAGCCCTGTCGCCAGAAGGAAGGCTGAGTGCCCTTTGACCCTCGCTACTGAAGAGACTGTGGACACCGGCGAACTGGTCACCATCGATCTACTTGGCGCAAACAGGGATGAAAAAATATTCGGGCCCGACGCTGCGCAGTTCAATCCATACCGACAGACTGACAAGGGCGGTTCGCCCTACGGGCTTTCATTTGGCCTTGGCATGCATGCTTGTATAGGCCGGACTCTTGCAGCCGGAGTCACACCCAAACCAGATTCCAACCCCTTGGATCACCAATACGGCACCATCACTTTAATTGCGAGCGCACTGCTGGAACACGGCGCACGCCCAGACCCTGAAAAACCGCCGAAAATGGATGAAAAGACGGAGCGACCCAATTGGGGCCACTATCCAGTTATTCTGGACACACCCTTATAATGAATAATCATCAACCACGCAGAACATAATATGAAAAAGGCAATTGTCACCGGCGCCGGCGGAGGTATCGGAGCATGTATAACGGAACTCGCCGTTAACCTGGGCTATCGAGTCGCGGCTATCGACGTGCAGCCAGGCAGCGTCAATGAGCTCGCTGACCGTCTTGATAATGTTATACCTCTTATCGCTGACATTACTGACCCGGAATCCGTCAGGGAAGCATTTGACGTCTTCGGAGGTGTGCCGGACCTGCTTGTTAACAACGCAGGACTCGTGCGCTTTGGACCACTTGAAGACCTCTCAGTGCAGGACTTTCAGGACGTCGTCAACGTAAACCTGGTCGGCAGCTTTATCGTCGCCAAAGAGGCAGCAGCCAGAATGAAAACCGCTGGCAGCGGCGCGATTGTTAACATAACTTCCATGGGTGGAATCCACCCTGCTCCAGGCTCGGGCGCTTATGGCGCCACTAAATCAGGCCTGGCCCAGATGACACAATTGATGTCAGTCGAGTGGGGGCCCTACGGCATTCGCGTAAATGCAGTCGCACCGGGGTTTATCGACGCGGGAATGTCGGCACCTTTTTTTAGAGACCAGGCAGTTCGGGAACAACGCGGTGGCGGTGTACCTTTGCGAAGGCTAGGAACGGCAGAAGACGTTGCGAAGGCAGTTATGTTCCTCGCATCCGACGACGCGGCCTATATTTCGGGACAGGAAATCGCTATTGACGGTGGCGTCATTAATAGCGTGCTGGCACAGCTGCCACGGGAAAGGCCAGCGGGGCAATAATCGAGAGAAACAACTAAAGGTGGTAGCAAAAAACATGCACGATCTGTTCAATAATAGTATCAAGTTAGCGAAATCGATTGATGTTCACGCCCATGCAGTATTGGATCAATCCATGGGTGCTGCCGGGGAGCATGGCCCGGAACTTATTGAAACGGAAGATCAACCCTCGTTGTTTCGAGTCGGTGGATATGAACTGCACGGCGTTAAGTACAGGGACAGTGCGTTCATGGATGTCGGCAAACGCATAGCACGCATGTCAACCGCAGGGATAGATTTTCAGATTCTGTCACCTAATCCCTTGACCTATTTTAATTACATCGATGCCCCCAGTGCGATCAATTTCTGTAAACGGCACAATGACAGTTTGATTGATCTGGTAAAACAACACCCTGATAAGCTCGCGGGCTTTGCCGCTTTACCCATGCAAGATATCCCGGCAGCATGTGAAGAACTCCGCCGATCCGTCACTGAGCTTGGGTTGCTCGCTGCATATATTGGCACAGATATCGGACAACCGCTTGATGGGACTGCACTGGACCCTCTATATGAAACCTGCCTCGAATTAAATGTACCGCTGTTTATACACCCTGCACCGGCGGGGATTGACGGCCCGCCAGGAGACCCGCTCTTGAACCGTTTTGACCTGGCTTTAACCACCGGGTTCGCCGCGTCAGAAACCATCGCGGTCTCATCAATCATCTTTGGCGAGGTCTTAGAGCGCCATCCGGGTCTTGATATATGTGTTAGCCATGGTGGTGGCGCAGTACCCTATCTGGTTGGTCGGCTGGCTCAGGCGAGCAGGGTGCGAGCCTGGGCACCTGAATCGTTGCGCAAGGACGGCGCGTTTGAGGAGATGCTTGCCAGATTGTGGTTTGATTCCAATGTACATGATCCTAGATCCTTTGGGCTCCTGGCAGATGTCGTCGGAACCGATCGACTGGTGTTGGGGACCAATTTCGCCGGTTGGGACCAGGCTGAGATTCATCATTCCCCGGAATTTCTAATGTTAATGGCTGACAACGCCCGACGGCTATTACGGGTCGCACCTTGATTTTTTACCAGTCATCTCAGGAACTAACTAAGTCATGAAGGATTCAATCAGCATTGAATACAGTATTCTTAAGGACAGCGGCGAGCTGCTCACATTTGATGTCGAAATAGATGACCAGAATGAAAGCAAACCACCTGACCTAATTACCAGTGAGAACGAAAAATGGGCCCGCTTAGACAATCATCAATGTCAACATTGTCCTTTGACACCTTCGGAAAAATTTCACTGCCCTGTCGCCCAAAGGATTACCTGGGTTGTCGACTCAGTCCAGCATGCTATGTCTACCGAGGTCGTTGAATGTAAAGTCACCACACCCGAGCGAGTTTTTAGCAGTCGGCTGCCAATGCAGAGGGCAATCTATTCGCTATTGGGCTTGTTGATGGCCACGAGTGGCTGCCCCCACCTGGGTTTTCTTAAGCCTATGGCTCGCTACCATCTTCCCTTTTCGACGGCCGAGGAAACGATCGTGCGTACATCGTCCTTTTATCTGTTGGCTCAGTATTTCAAAGAAAATTCGGGTGGCGAAGCAGACTATAGCCTTGCTCACCTTGGGACTTTGTATGAAGAGGTCAGCAAAGTTAACGAAGGCATTATTAAACGGGTTCACTCGCGATCGGCGAGCGGTGACGCCGATAAGAACTCGATTATCATCCTCAACAGTTTTGCTCAAATTTTGAGTTTGGACGAAAAAGTTGGCCTTAACTCCGTTGCTAAGTCTTTTATCTAACTAGGATACAAACTGTTGCTCCAGGAGCTCTCTTGCCTTGTCTTTGAGACTGTCAATTTTGGCATCGCGCACCGAGACCAACTGCTCCAAAAATTCTATATACAAATTGATTTGAAGAACCCTTGATATACGCGCCTTCACCACCGGAGCACTGACAGGCTTGCTAACGTAGTCCGCAGCACCCACTTCTAAACCCATTTTCTCGTTCTCGCTATCCTCAAGGCCTGTAACAAAAATAACTGGGATGTCGCTCGTCACAGGATCTTCCTTTAATTTCGCGCAGACCTCGTAGCCGTTCAGGTCAGGCAGCACAATATCGAGCAAAACCAGATCCGGCTTTCGCTGCCTCACCATATCAATAGCTCCCAGACCCGTGTACGCCACACACACTTCAAAGTCTGTTTCAAGCATCATCGACAGCATAAGCGCGTTGGTCCGTTCATCGTCCACCACACAAATCAGTTGTCTCGTTTGATCTTCCATTGATTCCCCCAATCAGTTTTCTCAAGAAAACGAATACGCTTTTACATCCTCAATCATCAAGTTAGACACCGCTTCGATATCTTTCATATAAGAAATTACTTCCGGTATATGATTAGCTCGCGAAGCCGCTTCTATTTTTCTCAGTCGCCAAGCGAGGTCATCGCCACCAAAGCTCGCCACACTGCTAGACATTGTATGAGCTTCTCTTGTCAATGCGACGAGATCTCTTCTGACCCATGCAGCGAACAAGCAAGCCAGCCTTTCCTTGGTTTCGTTGAGAAACATCTCTCTACAGCGTTCAAAGTTCTCTTCGCCGATTTGCTCAACAAGAACCACGATAGTGCGAGCATCGAATTGCGGTTTGTTTGATGGTTCCACGACCGGTAGTGCGTTTTCTCCCGCATGCTCTAGCCAGAGCGCCAGCTCTCTGATTAGCTCGTTTCGATCCAATGGCTTCTTTAGGTAGCCTTTAAAACCTTGCGACAGATATTGATTGGTTAACTCTGAGTCGCTATGCGCTGTTACGGCGACTATAGGTGGCGGGTCTTTCCTTAGGTTTATCAACTGAGCTGCTTCAATGCCACTAATCCCGGGCATTGAAATATCCATGAGGACAAGGTCGAAGTTGAGATATTCAGATATCTCGACCGATTCTTCACCGGTCGAGGCAGTTCGTACCACAAGCCCCAGCTTTTCAAGGATCATCTTACCAAGCAACAGGTTTGTCTGGTTATCATCTACAAGCATCACGCGCCCTTTGAAGGCCTTGGGAAGCTTGCCCATTTCTTTACTGGCAACATCCGACTCCCCCGCCTCACCAAGAAGCAAAGGTACCTCCAGCTTGAAGCGGCTTCCATAACCGAGCGACGATTGAACCGCAATACTGCCGCCCAGTAACTCAATTAGATGCTTGCAAATATTTAGGCCAAGACCAGTGCTGGCTTCTGCTGAGCTACTTCGTTTCGACCAGAATGGCTCAAATATATTGCCAATGTCCTGTTCACGGATTCCACAACCTGTGTCCTCAACACTAAAACAGACGTTAAGCCCGTTATCAAAACTATCAGAATCGACAACTCCGACTTTTAACTTAACGCTACCTTTCTCCGTGAATTTTATTCCATTCGCCAGTAGGTTAATAAGGATCTGCCTTAGCTTCTTGAAGTCTCCCTTTAGGTGTAACGGAACGTCTCCACCTATCGTGGATTGAATTTCGATAGATTTCATCTGGGCTCGACTGACAACAACATCAGTAGCATAGCCAACCAAATCATCTAGCCGGAAGTTCGTGCTCTCCAAAGGCATCTGCCCAGCTTCAATTTTAGAGTAATCAAGTGCATAGTTGATTACGCTCATTAAATTGTCGGCAGAGTTTTTCGCAAGTGATGTCAGTTTATCTTTATCGTTCTGATCACCATCCTCAAGCAATGATAGTGCGCTGATTACACCATTTAACGGCGTCCTCATCTCGTGACTCATGACCGCAAAAAAATCTGATCGAATACGGTTTTCTTCTATCGACTCGCTTTGAGCGCTTACAAGGCCCCGATTGAGTTCCTCGAGATCGACGACCATACTTTTTTGTGTAGATATGTAGAGCTGTTGATCCATCTGCGAATCAATTTTGGGAAAATCTCCCTGATCCAGGCTGGACTCAAAATTGTTAGCGCTAATCCATGCCAGCCAGGGCATACCAACAAAGCGATAGCCTTCAGCTTCACTCAAAGGTAGTAACTGTCCTCGCAAACCATGCCCACCACTTTTCGAAAGTAGCAGGACCAGCGCACCTCCAATATGCCGTAGGCCTTCTACACGGTTTACTCCACGCGGCCTATGAATCGTAAAGACATCAAAAAGGTTTTTACCGTTTTCAAAATCACCTAGATATCGGCGTAAACGCGGAGAGGGGTTGTAAACACCAAGATCCTGATCGATGGAAAAATTCATCGTGAAAAGTTCATCGAGAACTTTCTCAGTTGACAAATCGATCATCTCAAACTCCTGCTAGTCGAGGGAATTGGAGCCGAAAAGTAATGTGCTCGCCATTTTCGACTTCTTCTCTAGATTCGATCTCGATCTCGATATCGGTTTCGAAACGCTTTCGTAATCCCTTCAGTATACCTACGACGAACGACTCTAACCCTTTTCGCGAGCTTCTGTAATGAAGGAGATGAACCGATTTAGAAATCTCCTCTAAGACGAAACTTGGTGGTTTAAATTCAGTAAAAGCAGACGAGATCTGATCATGCATATCATCCAAGTTACCTAAAAACCCAATCACCTCACGACCGGCGCTTTTTAATAACATATTGTAGTTTTTCGGAGCAAATTCCATCAGCCAGTATTCGCCAAACGCCTCTAGGCATTCATCGATGCCCAAGTTCAAGTGCTCAGAGACGGCACCCACCAGAGCAAAGGTTACTTCATCATGGTAGGCGCGCATTGTCAGGAAGGAATCACTCTCGACTTCTGAGTTCGAGAGAATCTCTTCCCAAGTAGTTTCACCGTATTGCTTACGCACCATGGATTCGAGCGCTTTATGAATTAGTCCATACACTACGAGGTTGCTCCCGAAGTGACCGCCTTGTTTTCCCAGGATTGAAGTTTTCGATAGATCGTTGATGGTGCAACTTCCAACAACCTCGCGGCCTTGTTAACGTTTCCTCCGCATTCCTCAATAGCCTTCTCAATGGTTCGCTTCTCAACCACCCAAAGGGGCTCCACCGCTTCTACCGCTTCTACCGCTTCTACCGACTCCACGGCATTGACGATTTCCGCGGGCTCTGCCTGTTTTATTGAAGTGACCGGGGACGGATTCGTGACAAAATTCGCCAATGAAAGCATGCCGGTTCTTAAGACACCCCCTTGATTAAGTACGACCGCCTGTTGAATAACGTTCTGAAGCTCTCGTACATTTCCTGGCCATTCATACTTAAGCATTTGTTCTTTCGCATTTGGACTAAATCCCGTGAACTGCTTACCCTCTTTTAAAGCGAAAGTTTCCAATAAGTGTTCGGCAATAGCCAGAATGTCATTACCGCGATCTCTCAGTGGCGGTAGCACCATGGGAACCACATATAACCTATAGTACAAATCTTCCCTAAACCTTCCTGCCTTGACCTCATCAAAAGGCACTCTGTTGGTGGCACAAACATAACGGACATCGACTCTCTCGATAACGCTGCTGCCTACTTTCTGAAATTCTCCGGTTTGGACAAAACGAAGCATCTTTTTTTGCAAATCCAGATCCATCTCACAGATCTCGTCAAGAAAAAGTGTTCCTCCGTCAGCAGCTGAGGCCATACCTTGTCTGGTAGAGGTCGCACCAGTAAACGCACCTTTTACGTGACCAAAGAGTTCACTTTCCATGAGCTCACGCGGGATCGCACCGCAGTTCAGTGCGACAAATGGCTTGTCTTTACGTTTACTTTTTTGGTGGATACCCGTCGCCGCCAGCTCTTTACCTGTTCCACTTTCCCCGCAAACGAAAGCGGTAGCGTCACTCGCAGCTACCGCATCAATAATGCTATAGACAGACTGCATGGGCAGCGAACCACCAATAAAATCGCAATACCTTTCACGACTTAACTCCGCTAATTGATCTACCGTGCTTTTTAGCCGCCGCTGATCCAACGCATTATTTAGCGTGACATGCAGCCGATCCGCATTAAAGGGTTTGGACAGGTAATCGAACGCACCAATACGTATTGCTTCAACTGCCATCTCTGAGGACCCGAAGGCGGTCATTACAAGGATTTCCGGTGCGCTCTCGGAATCTGGCGGGTTCTTCAGAAGATCGAGCCCGTGCCCATCCGGTAATTCTACATCTAGCAATACAATATCTGGATTGAAGCGGGGCCACTCATCGCGAGCTCGGGCGAGTGAATCAACGATACACAACTCGAATTCCCGTCCCGACAGGTAGGAAGCGTAAATAGCCGCGAGCGTCTGGCTATCTTCCACCATCAACAGGCGATGTTTATTTTCCATAGGATCCGACTCTAATAAGGCTGTTGTGCATAATCTGGCAGCGCAAAGTTCATGCGAAAGAATATTCACAACAACGAATAAACATATTTAACCTTTATATATCATACTGTTAGAGTTTTCTCGTCGGCGTAAACAAGGCCCTTTTCGACATTGACGAAAGGACACCTCTTGACGTATTTTGTATAGTCATCGTCATGAAGTGAACAATGGTTAACCATTCCATCCACGATATTTTATCAAGCAGCTCGCCCAGGGTGAAGCCGATTCAACGCCAGTAAATTCACGCAATGGTGACTTTTGCCCGTAATTCGCCGATATTGTGTATACCGTCATCGATCTCTTTACCAAAAGTGAAGACACTCAACCGCCAAATTAAGGCATTTAGGCTGATATTCATAGACGAAAATCAAGAATTCAGTCCTGAAATAACGCTAAACTAACGTATTTCGAGATAAGAAAGTAACATGCGGAGGTCACTATGCTTAAAAAGATAATTGTAGCGGCGATAATGGCAATGCCCATGGGGGTTCTGGCCATTGAAACCGTCAGCTCTGAAGTACCAAACAAGCAGTTACTCGGTCAGGAACTGGTCACAGGTTTAATCAAAGAAAGGATCGCAGAGGATCAAAGTCTCGCTTTCAACGTCGTGACGCAGGGCCTCGCAGACTTCCCGGATGAGGTTGTCGCTATCGTTATTTCAGCAATGCAGAGCGGCGCGTCAACAACTGATATTGCCAGTCAATGCGATACTGGTATTCCAGCAAGAATCGTCCCGAGTCTGGTATACGCAGCAATTTCCCAGGGCGCGGACCCTGAAATCATGATTGCCAAGTGCCTGTGTGCGGTACCTGTTGATCAAGCACACGTGGTGTTTATGGCGGCTATGCAAAATATAGACGCCACGCAGGCAGAAGGACTTTTAGCCACCGCTATGCAGGCATTTGAAGACTGCGATGGCGCTGATTGCGCGCGCCCCTCCGCAGAAGCTCTTGTTGGCGGGTCAACTAAACAGGCTGACTCGCCCTCAACTGCAAACGACCAGAGCTTGAGTCAGGAACGGAGCCTAGCGTTAATCAAAACAAAAATCACAAATGACCAGAGTCTGGCCTTCGAGGTCGTCAGGCAGGGGATCGCTGACTTCCCGGATCTAGTGACTCCCATCGTTATTTCGGCAATGCAGGCTGGTGCATCAACAACCGACATCGCCAACCAATGCGATACTGATATTCCAGTAAGCATTATCCCGGATTTGGTCTCCGCAGCTATTTCCCAGGACGCGGACTCTGAACTCATGGTTGCCCGCTGCCAGATCAACATTGCCAGCCAGTGCGATACTAGTATTCCAGCAACAGATAGCCTGAGCTCGATAACCGGAGCAACCCCTCAAGACGCGGACCCTGAGCCCAGGACTGCTGAATGTCAGTGCGCAGCACCGTTTGATCAAACACTGAACATGCTTGTGGAAGCCATGAAGAATGCGGAGTCTATTCAACTAAAAGCTCTTCTGCTGGACATCACCATCAAAATGATACCGACCGATGGTACAGCCGGATCAACAACAGTCTTTGACGGTTACCTGAGTACCCTGCTCCTGGCGGGCATGCAGGGCAATAATACTCCTGAAATAGACCGCTTATTAGATGTCGCTATCCAAACTTTTGAGGGTAACGATTTTGACGGATCAACAATACTGGTGAATACCCTGGTTGAAGGCGACTTCCTGAGTTACGCGAACACCTCAGAAGATTGCACTGCTGAGTGCACGCGACCCCTCGCACAAAACCTTATCGACCAGAAGACTCAACCGAGCAATTCCCCGTTGGTTGTAAATCCAGATCCCAATGAAGTCGAATCTTCAGCGAGCGGCAGCTAACGTCACTATCAAGGTTTAGAGCGTAGCGGCTAGAACAGACCTACGAGAAATACTAGAACTGATTAGCCCGGGTAGGCTGCTCATGAAGGTCGGCCTTTCCGGTGAGGTAATAACCTACGCAAGGATGGATTGTTATACTCCTGTCGACCTGCGTGCTTTCGTCTTCGATTGGGAATCTGACCTTGTCAAACTCTAAGATCCTTCAACTGCTCCAGTACTGTTTTGATCGTGTCGAGTCTCTCGGACGATGCTCGGTAGCTGGCATGAATACCCCGGCGATAGCTTGGTGCACCCTTCACCGGATGAAGGAAGTCATTCGATGCGATTTGGCTTGAGGGCAGATACGCTGCCCCAGATGACCGCGACAGGATCTCTAACGCAATACTCGCCATGTTAACCTGCAGACCAACAACGACTCTTTCACCAAACCGGTTCGCGTGAAAGTTGGCAAACGCCGTTCCCCAGTCCACGTAGATGTAATTTTGAGTGATCGCTTCATTTAGCTTCTCGCCCTCTAAGGAAGCCGCCAGTCCCAGCTTCAACTCACCGATTTTCACAGATGTCAGATCCGTACTGGTGGGAGGATCGTAAAGAATGATCAGGTCCAGGGTGCCATTCATCACCTTCCCGACTAATTCTTCCGAGGAATGACCCTCCGCCTGAATCGCTATCTCTGGTGTCGTTTCTCTTATTTCCGCCAATCTTTCCTGTAACGACAGCAACCAGATTCCCGGTGTTGACCCGAGCGCAAGTCGTGCATCGACCTCCGGTCGCAGCTGCACTTCGTGCACAGTCCTAGCCCACGCGGCGATCATAGTCTCTGCATGAGGCAGCAATCTCTCTCCTTCAAGGGACAGCCTCAGGTTTCCACGCTGTCGAATAAAAAGGTCGACACCAAGCTGGCTCTCAAGCTGCTTTACTCTGGCCGAAACGGCAGCGGAGGTCACAAACAGGTTCTCAGCAGCACGGGCGAAATGACGCGTGCGGTTGACCTCAACAAATGTTTTCAACAGATCGATATCCATGAACGGATACTCCCAGGTGGGCTGGCGATATTACATTTTTTTTACGTCGCATCAAATTTATTTTGATTTACGTCAGCGCGCCCATCCATAGAATGCGCGCGATTAAACCAATTCACAGGACAAGCGCTATCGTGGCCAAGAGCATCAAACTGCTGCTGGTTTCAGTCGGCATACTACTGACCGGGCATGGGTTGCAACTGACGCTGCTGCCGGTTCATGCGCGCGCAATCGGCTGGTCTGATACGGAAATCGGGCTGACCGCTGCAGCCTATTTTTTCGGTTTTGTTCTCGGGTGTCTGAGTGTACCCAAACTTCTTTCCCGCGCAGGTCACATTCGTGTTTTTCTCACGGTTGCTGGTCTCACTGCTGCCAGCCTTCTAATGCTTGAAGCAATCCAACTCTTTCCCGTGTGGATACTACTTAGACTTGCCAACGGCTGGTGCCTTGCAGCGATCTACACGACCGCAGAAAGCTGGCTCAATGAGCATGCTCTCGATCATCAGCGCGCCCGACTCACTGCGATCTACGTTACGGTGACGTTAATCGCCATCGCCAGTGGCCAGGTTCTCTATGGCCTGCTACCTGCCAATATGCTCTTCACCGGTGCCGCTGTGATGATGATGCTGGCGCTCATTCCTGTCGGCCTGTTCTGTGGAGACCAACCTATGGCGCTGAAACAGAGGAAATTTCGAACAGGTTCCATCTACGCTCTACCACCTATTGCTCGGGCTGGATCGTTTCTGTCGGGAGTGGTCACCGGCAGTCTATGGACGATGGCACCACTCATCGCCGGAAAAAATAGCCTGGAGGCCTCTTCTGTCAGTTCCGTGATGATGGCTGTGGTTATAGGAGGAGGTGTTTTTCAACTGCCACTTGGCTACCTTGCAGATCTCATCGGCAGAGTCAGGGTTATCACAGCCGCTTCATTAGCATGCACGTTAATCGCTGTTTCGGGAATACTGGTGGTTCCTCAGAACACAGGACATCTGGTAATCGTCATGTTTCTTTTCGGTGGGACAAGTCTCAGTCTGTACGCGCTTTGTGCAGCTGAGGCAAATGCAAAGAGTCATCTGTCACGCGTTGAAATCGCCACGCTGTTCCTGCTGTTGCACGGCGCTGGCTCCATCATCGGTCCAGTGATGACCGGGATCGTTTCCAACTGGACAGAGGCTGCTCTTTACGTCGTCGCCGCCCTTGCCATGTCCATGCTGCTGGCATACACAGCATTCGAAGGCGCAAGTATTCGTCGAACCTGCGATTCCAAGTCATTAACAACCTCCTCGTACTGAACTCCTGTCCTTCAGCAAAAGGTTGTTTGAAAACGCTAAAGCCACAGGACTAGGGATGGCGTCTGGCATCAATGATCCTGGCGTTCGGGTGCATCAGTGGTATTCAACCGATGTGGCGAAAATTATTCAGCATCTTGTCAACAAAATAGGGCGCAAGAAGTAGGGCGCAAGAAGTAGGATCAATTGTGGCGCGACGGACCGCGCTATTTCAATATCCAGCATTCCCGGGGGCAGTTGATCATTGCGATCCGGTTCCGATAGTTTGTTTTTTGGTCCGAGGCTCATCTTCCCCCATCACCCTCGTCCAGCCATCTGGCTGCTCTTTCAAGCCCACCAAACGGAAAAAGATGCAGCCCCTTTAACCGTCTACTGACATGGTTACCGCAAAGCTCGTAGAGTTCTTCCAGCTGATCATCCGGATTCCATGAACTCATCAGCCGCCTTGAATTCCGGTTTGTCAGCATCATTTTTACGGAAGTGGCTACACCACAACGCGCGGCGTAGCGCATCAGACTAGCAAGGCTGGATGGTCCCGCGAGGCCCACGTGGATCGGCAGGAAGTCAAAGGCTTCTTCCCAGGCGTCCAGCCAATTTGCAAAGTTCGTCATGTCGAAGACAAACTGGGTGACCAACCACATGTGCACGTCTTTCTCACGCGCATAAGCTTTTTTCATTTCCAGAGCAGATCTAACGTCAGCTTCACTGGCATGTAAATGTCCGTCGGGATGAGCGGCAACACCAAGATGAATGAAGCCATGTTTTTCCAGCAGCCCGGAACTCAGCACATCGAGTGTGTCACTATACGGGCCCTGATGTGAGAGAGGATCGCCTGCTATCAGCATCAGACGATTACACCCGGTCTCTGACAATTCATGGAGCCATTCATCGAGTTGGCTGGCGTCGGGAATTGAACGTGCTGCAAGGTGAGGTATTGCAACCATGCATTCACTCTGTACTTTCTTTGCTGCAGTTACGGAGAGGTTAAGATCATCGCCACGCAGGAGCGGCAGATAGATTTCGGTTCCTTCGGCGAAAAGTTCAGAAAGCGGTGGCGCTTGGATGACCTGGGTCGGCAGAATTTCAATAGAAGCAAAATGCTTAAGATCATAATTTGCTTTAAAGCCTCCACCACTATGAGCCGCGGCTAGATCAGCGTCAGCAATCGCCGATGGTTTTGATTCAGGTTCCATAACTCTTGTCTCCTCCCGCGGCATTGCACCTTTTCTTGACCCTGATTTGACACGCAACTCTCTGCAGGGGCTTGCTTTTTTTCGACAAAGTTTGACTTCAAAACGTCAATCATTGAACCCCATTCACAAAGCCTGTATTCGTTAAACACATGCGACAAAAAAAAGCTCAAAAACGGCATACGCCATCATGCATATCGCAGGTCAGCCCTAAAATTAGAGTAAGATAACGCTCGTAAAAAAAATGCCGTGGAGCAACAAATTGGCAAACTTTCCGGACCATGCCGATGTGGTTATCATCGGACTCGGCGGTATCGTAGGTTCATCCGTCGCACACCACCTGATAGAGCTGGGCTGGGATAATATTGTTGGCCTCGACAAGTCAGCTGTCCCGACCGACATCGGATCAACAGCACACGCGTCAGACTTCTGCTACACCACGGGTGCAGACAGATTCACCACTTATACAACCAAGTATAGCCAGGACTTTTATGAAGCCCGGGGCAACTACGTCCGCATCGGCGGTTTAGAGGTTGCACGAGTCGGCGATGATGACCGCATGCTTGAACTGAAGCGAAAAGTTGGCCAAGGCAAAGCCTACGGAACCAGCGCCAGGTTGATTTCAGCAGCAGAAACAAAAGAAAAATTCCCCCTTGTAGATGAGTCAGCAATTCAGGGTGCCCTGTGGGACCCTGATGCGGGGCTAGTCGTGCCCAGGTCACAAAAAGTAGCAGGAGACCTCATTGATGAAGCAGTCGCGTCTGGTGCGCTAAAAGCATTCCCATACACGCCTGCAACAAAAATTGACGTGAAGGACGGGAAGGTCTGTGGTGTCGAAACCCGCAGAGGCTACATTGCAACAGACAAGGTCGTGTTGTCTGTCGGTATCTGGGGACCCCTGATTGCTGACCAGGTTAGCAGCCCCCTTCCGTTAACACCGGTAGAACACCCGTTGATGTTTTTCGGTCCTTATCAGGCACTCGACGGAACAGGGGTCGAGATCGTCTATCCCCTGTTCAGGGATCAGGGTAATTCGGGATACATTAGGGATACGGGTGACCCGACGACCACGGAGGGAGGTCGGATCGAATGGGGTTACTACGAAACAGAGGAACCGAGGCTCGTCCATCCAAGAGACATCCTGGAACCGGAAGAGGCCTCCCTGTCACCATCGATGCTGAATCTCTCCCTCGAGCAGGTCATGAGCGCCTACGAAAAAGCCCTGGAATTAACCCCAATTCTTGGCGAACTGGGGTGGGAAGAACGACACAGCTTCAATGGGTTGCTGTCTGTCACCTCAGACGGCGGTTCACTCGTTGGCGAATCACCCGAGGTGGGAGGCCTGTGGTTTGCAGAAGCAGTCTGGGTAAAAGACGGCCCGGGTATTGGCAAGGTTGTCGCTGACTGGATGACAAAAGGAATGCCAGATCACGACCCCCACGCTATCGACATCGCTCGATTTTATCCAGCACAGAAAGAAGAGAGCTATGTGGCCGGTAGGTGTCGTGAGATCGCACAGAAGATTTACACGCCAGCTGTACACCCGCGCGAACCCTTTGCGACTGGCCGAGACCTGTTCGTCAGCCCTTTTTATGAGCGGGAAGTCGCTCTCGGCGGGTACTTCATGGAAGTCGCCGGTTGGGAACGGGCTCATGGTTACAAGGCGAATGAAGAAACCCTGCTAACCAGGTATCGCGATCAGGTGCCCGTCAGACAAGCGGAATGGGATAATCGTCATTTCTGGGAAGTCTCTAACGCTGAACATCTGGAGTTGAGCGAGAGCGTGGGCATGATCAACCTCTCCCATTTTGCCATTTACGACATCCAGGGACGCGATGCCGAATCTCTGCTCGAATATCTGGCCGTCGCGAAGGTGGGTGGGGACACAAAAATCGGCAAAGGCATTTATACACATTTTTTAAGTGCTGATGGCGGCATCAGGGCAGACCTAACCATCGTAAGATTATCTGCGGACCTTTATCGGGTGATCTGCGGTGGGGATACCGGTCACCGCGACCTGGTCTGGATTAGAAAGATGGCGGAAGACAGAGAAGCAGAAATCGATATCAGGGACCAGACTCATCAACTGGCAACGCTGGGATTATGGGGGCCAAAAGCTCGCGAAACTCTGGCTCAGTTTGTTGACGACCCGGATGAAATCAGCCATGAAAATTTTCCATTCGCGACTGCACGACAAATCACAGTGGCTGGCATCAAGGTATGGGCATTTCGTATTTCTTACGTCGGCGAGCAGGGCTGGGAGCTCTATTTCAGCTTTGAAGATGGCTTAACAATCTGGGACGCGTTTTTCAATGCGGGAGTGGTACCAATAGGCGTGGAGACCTATGCCAACAGCAGAAGGCTAGAAAAGAGCCTTAGACTCCAGAATGCTGATCTCGAAACTGACTACAACCTTTGTGAAGCTGATCTCGCACGACCGCTTGTAAAAAAAGCCGACTTTCACGGTAAACCAATATACGTGACCCAAAGATTAAAGGAACAACAGGACTGCATTCTCTGCACTATGATCATGCTCGATAATCGGGACAGTCAGGGCGTCCCAAGATTCCCCGTTGGTGAATGGCCAATTTTATGCAGCACAACAAAACAGGTATTGGTCTCGGAAGACGGCCGAAGATCGGTCAGTACCAGCCTTGCCTACGGCCCATCGCTGGGCATCAATATTCTGATGGGCTACCTGCCCGCGAACAGAGCAAGGGTCGGAGAAGAATTGCTGCTCGAATATTTCGGCGACCACTTCCCGATCAGGGTCGAAGCCGTTGGTTATCAGCCGCTTCTAGACGCTGACAATCTCCGCGCAAGATCCTGATTGTGCTTACTCATGATGCTAAACTGCCTTGTCGCAAAAAAACTGCGACCAAAGGGGGTCTAAATGCCAGCTGATATTCTTCAGATAAACAGCGATATAGGTACCTTTAAAGTAGGGTTCCTTCTGCTTGATAAATTTACTCTGATGCCCCTGTCCTCGGCCACTGAACCACTAAGAATGGCCAATCACCTGACGGGTAAGCGCCTCTATGACTGGCAACTGATTGGTGAAAGTGCAGAGCCAGTCAGCACCAGTGGGGGCATTAGACTATTGCCGGACACGACTATCGATGAAGCACCCGATTTCGATCTGGTCATTGTCGTCGCGGGCATTAACGTAAAGGAAAACACCCATCCAAAGACAGTTAAGTGGTTAAATTCCATCTCCCGAAAAACACCACTCATGGGAGGTATCTGTACTGCTCCCCTGGTACTTGCGCAGGCTGGTCTTCTCGACGGTTATTCCTGCAGCGCTCATTGGGAGTGTCTCGCCGCCCTTCAGGAGGAGCACCCCCTCGTCTACTGCAACAACCACCTGTTTACCTTTGATCGAAGCAGGATAACCAGCACCGGAGGCGATGTCCCCCTGCACATGATGATTCACCTTGTCACCAGCCAACACGGCCGTGCGATTGGCAACGCCATTTCAGACATGTTTGTCTGCGACAGAGTCAGGGACAGTCAGGAGCCCCAACGGCTAAGGATGGAACGACAGATATTCGCCAATCAGCCTAAACTCGCAGACGCTGTTGAACTGATGGAAGCGAACATTGAAGAACCTATTGAACTCAACGACGTGGCATCTTATTCAAAGATATCCCGTCGACAACTCGAACGATTGTTCCTGAGTTATCTTGGGATCACTCCCTCGCGGTTCTATCTCAAACTACGACTAGAAAGGGCCAAACAATTGCTGAGGCAGACATCCTGTTCCATCGTAGAAGTTTCCACCATGTGTGGCTTTGTTTCTGCACCTCACTTCAGCCGTTCCTACCGCAAACATATGGGGCGTTCGCCAAGGACAGAGCGAGACTTCCGTGACCCTCCTGGATCCTCATTGGTATTCACAGAAGAATCCACAGGACTCGTACCAAACCGATCTGAGGAGGCGCTTATTCTAGGCAGTCAGGAAACTTCATTTGGCTCACTGCACGATTAGTAGCTGGTCTACATCATCAATTCAAATTTCGTAGAGTTTCAAAGGAATCTACCTGATGGAAAAATATTCCGCCTACAGCCTGTTCAAGCATGCCCTTGGCCATCACGAGAACTGGCAGAGACAGTGGCGAAATCCTGAACCAAAGAAGCACTATGATGTCATCATCATCGGCGGCGGCGGTCATGGCCTGGCTACAGCGTACTACCTTGCGAAGAACCATGGAATCCACAATATCGCTGTCATCGAGAAGGGTTATCTGGGCGGCGGTAACACTGGCCGCAACACAACAATCGTTCGCTCAAATTACCTTTGGGATGAATCCGCTCATCTCTACGAACATGCACTGACCCTGTGGGAAGGTCTGTCGCAGGACTTAAACTACAATGTCATGTTCTCTCAACGAGGTGTTCTGAATCTTGGACACACCCTGCAGGACATGCGCGATATCGAACGTCGTGTCTCCGCAAACAGACTCAACGGCATTGACGGCGAAGTGCTGGACGTGGACGGTATTCGAAGAATAGTACCTATACTCAATACCTCGAAAAATACACGATTCCCTGTATTGGGTGCTTCATGGCAACCTCGCGGTGGTGTCGCGCGCCACGATGCGGTCGCCTGGGGATATGCCCGGGGCGCAGACCGCCTGGGTGTCGATCTATTGCAACAGTGCACTGTCACTGGTTTCGAAATGAGCGGGAACCAGGTACGCGGTGTTGTCACTAACCGCTACGGCACCATTGAAGCGGATCGGGTCGGTTGCGTCGTAGCCGGTAACTCCGGCGTCTTAGCGGGCTATGCAGGATTCGAGCTACCCATCGAATCACACCCCCTACAGGCGCTGGTGTCTGAACCGATTAAACCAGTCCTTGATACTGTGGTCATGTCCAATCAGGTACATGGGTATATTTCACAGTCAGATAAGGGAGACCTTGTCATCGGCGCAGGCATCGACAGCTACACGGGCTACGGCCAGCGAGGTTCATTTACCACCATCGAACACACAATAGCCGCCATCGTCGAACTCTTCCCGATCTTCTCCCGCGTTCGCATGAATCGACAATGGGGAGGCATCGTTGATACCACACCCGACGCCTGCCCGATCATGGGTACAAGTCCAGTGGAAAACCTTTACTTAAACTGTGGATGGGGAACAGGGGGTTTCAAAGCGACCCCAGGATCCGGTCATGTGTTCGCAGAATGTCTGGCTTCAAACGACACACCTCAACTAGCCAAACCCTTCAACCTCCAACGATTTTACTCAGGTGCATTGATCGACGAGCACGGAGCGGCCGGTGTTGCACACTAACGGCCTTGCAGGAGATTTAAAATGCTAAAGATTCACTGCCCCTACTGTCAGGAAACCAGAGAAGAAGAAGAGTTCCATTACAGCGGCCAGGCTCACATCGCAAGACCAACCGACCCTGAGTCATGCAGCGATGAAGACTGGGGTAACTATCTGTATTTCCGTAAAAACCCGCGCGGGCGGCACATGGAAATGTGGGTCCACGCAGCGGGCTGTCGCAAGTTTTTCAATGTGGTCAGAGACACCGTTACATACGAGGTCGAGCAGACCTATCTGATCGGCCATGTCCCCGCGGGGTCAACTTAGTGAGTCAATCCAATAGAATACCGGGTGGAAGATGTGTCGACTACGGGTCAGAAATCAACTTCCGCTTTAATGGTCGGTCACTGAAAGGCTACAAAGGGGACACCCTTGCCTCTGCCCTGCTCGCAAACGACATCAAAATCGTTGGTCGCAGCTTTAAATACGGCCGTCCCCGGGGAGTGATGTCTGCAGGTTCCGAAGAGCCTAATGCCATACTTCAACTTGGTGCAAACCCCGCAAGCCAAGTGCCAAATGTTCGTGCTACCCAGCAACAGATATTCAACGGGCTTACAAGTCGCACGACTAATGGCTGGCCCAGTGTTGATTTTGATGTCATGTCACTAGTTGGTCTTGTTGCAGGAAAGCTGATGCCTCCTGGCTTTTACTACAAAACATTGATGTTTCCGCAGTTCCTGTGGCACACCTATGAAAGGATTGTAAGACGCGGCGCAGGAATCGGTATCGCCCCAACTGAACCGGACCCGGACCGCTACGACAAAATCAATCGTCATTGTGATCTCCTGATCATTGGTGCCGGGCCTGCGGGTCTTGCTGCTGCGCTCATCGCTAGTAAAACATCCGCCCGGGTCATCTTACTGGATGAACATGACGAGGCAGGCGGGACACTTCTCTATAGCAATGACATTATCGAAGGTTTACCCGGCATTGATTGGGTGAAGCAAATAACGGCGGAACTTAACGCAGCCGCCAACGTTGACCTGCTTACGCGGACAACAGCCGTCGGCTACCATGACCAGAATTTCATTGTTGCCCATGAGCGCCGCACAGATCACCTGGCAGACGTTGCACCTGCTGGATTTGCCAGACAGCGTGTCCACCGCATTCGCGCACGACACGTCATCCTTGCGACCGGCGCCCATGAACGCCCCCTGGTATTTGCGAACAACGACGTGCCAGGATGTATGCAGGCGAGCGCAGTGTCAGCCTACATCAATGGCTATGGTGTGCGACCGGGGAAGCGTCTTGTTTTGATGACGACTAACGACAACGCCTATGAAGCTGCATTCGACTGGATCGAGTCAGGTGGCGAAAGTGCTGTCGTTGTAGATATCAGAACCAGTGTGAATAGCGAACTTCTAAAACGCGCGGCAACCGCAGGTATTCGCACCCTAACCGGCTCAGCTGTGTTCGAGGTGAAAGGCAAGCGGCAGGTGAAAGCCGCGCTCGTTTGTGGGCTGGATGCTGAGCGAAATGCCCTCATCGGCAACGATGAAACGATTCCAGCTGACATCATTGCCAGCTCGGGCGGCTGGTCACCGGTAGTTCATCTTTCCTGTCACACCGGCATCAAACCAGACTGGCGAGAAGATATCGCTGCGTTTGTCCCGGGCGCGACCAACCAGAAGATGTTGACAGCCGGAGCAGTTAGCGGTGATTTTTCATTGTCGGCAGCATTGCGCCAGGGTGCATCGGCGGCGGCAACCATACTCGCTGATTGTGGATTCGATCTCGAAGACAAGGCCACAACTTCCTGCCAGGAACACACTGTTGGTATGTTCCAGCCCTGCTTTCACATTCCGCACAGAAAACCCACATCCCGGTCACCGGCGCAGTTTGTCGACTATCAACTCGACGTCACCGCAGCGGCAATCGAACTCGCGACCAGGGAAGGCTTTGAGAGTATCGAACACGTAAAGCGATACACCGCACTCGGTTTCGGCACAGATCAGGGCAAAATCAGCAACGTCAATGGCATCGCCATCGCCGCTCGCTCGACAGGTCGCTCTATCTCCGAAACAGGCACGACGATGTTCAGACCAAACTATACACCGGTCAGTTTCGGCGCAATGGCCGGCCGTGATGTCGATGAACTGTTTCAACCGAAAAGATACACCGCGATGCAACCCTGGCATGAGCAAGCGGGTGCACTGTTCGAAGACGTCGGTCAGTGGAAGCGCCCCTGGTATTATCCCCAGACAGGCGAACCCCTTCAGGATGCCATCAACCGAGAATGCCTCGCCGTACGTAGCGGCGTCGGTATTCTCGACGCATCAACGCTGGGGAAAATTGATATCCAGGGTCCCGATGCGCGCGAGTTCCTGAACAGAATCTACACCAACGCCTGGATGAAGCTGGGCATCGGTAAATGTCGATACGGCCTCATGTGTGGCGAGGACGGTATGATCATGGATGATGGGGTGACTGCCTGTCTCGCAGATAATCATTTCGTCATGACCACGACCACAGGCGGCGCAGCCAGAGTGCTCGAGTGGCTGGAACTCTGGCATCAGACTGAATGGCCGGAACTCGAGGTTTATTTCAATACCGTGACAGATCACTGGGCGACGGCCACCCTGTCTGGCCCGGGTTCGAGAGCGCTGCTCGCCGAACTCACCGATCTGGACCTCGATCCAACAAACTTCCCATTTATGGATTGGCGCGAGGCGATGGTAGCTGACATACCCGCCCGGGTATTTCGCATATCCTTTACGGGTGAGCTTTCCTATGAGATCAACGTCAACGCCAACTATGGTCTGACGCTCTGGAGACGACTCATTGAAGCCGGTGAAAAACACAACCTGACCCCATACGGCACAGAGACAATGCATGTGCTCCGCGCAGAAAAAGGATTCATTATCGTCGGCCAGGATACCGACGGTTCAGTAACGCCGGAAGACATCGGTATGGAGTGGGCAATCGCCCGCCGCAAACAATTCAGTTTCATTGGCCGACGCGGCATGGCAAGAGAGGACTGTCAGCGTCAGCAGAGGAAACAACTGGTCGGCCTGCTTCCGGTCAACGGGGATGTGGTCCTGCCCGAGGGCTCACAGATTGTATTCGACAAACCCCACCAGTTGCCGGCAAAGATGGTCGGTCATGTGACTTCCAGCTATTACAGTGCTGTGCTCGGCAGAAGCTTCGCTTTGGCGCTGATTCGGGGTGGCCTGGGCCGGATGGATGAGACCGTTCAGGTTTCTATCGGTCCTGATACCTGGGAGACAGCGGAAATCACGGCTAGTGTGTTTTATGACCCGAAGGGAGAACAACAGCATGTCCAATAATTCCTACGCAATCATGGAACAGCAACCCTCAATCAAAGGGCTGGCCAATACACCGCTGGTTAATGTGGTCAGGGGCGCCATTCCTGGACCTAATCCAGTCGGAATTGAAGAACACGATGATGTTGGCCACCTGGTGCTTCGAGGTGACGCCACACAGCTCGCGAGTGCCGTGACCGAAGTCCTTGATCTGGTATTCCCGGACCAACCCCTCTCCAGCTGCAGCAGAGACAAAACCTGTATTCGCTGGATCAGCCCGGACGAATGGCTTGTGACGGTCCCCGGAACCGAAACCTCCTCTGTGGAATCATCCCTTCGCGACGCAATCGTTGGCCATGTCGCCATCGTCAACGTCTCCGGCGGACAGACAATTGTCCACCTGACCGGTAAACACGCGTCTGACGTACTGATGAAATCCACTTCCTATGATGTTCACGAACTGAATTTCCCCACCGGCAAAGTGATCACTACCACTCTCGCCCAGGCACAGGTCATCATCCGCCGATTGGATACCGACCAGTTTGAACTGGTCATCAGGAGAAGTTTCGCCGACTACATTTGGAGTTGGCTCCGAGATGCAGCTACGGAATTTGGTGTTAACGGATAGGTTGTCAGCCCTTTCGATTACGCCGGTTTCGGCGTCGTTGCCCCCCTGGCTCCGGCGCCTGTTCGGTCGCGGGTTTCGTGACCGAAGCAAACAACAAAGGAAATGGATCGGTCTTGTGCGGAATCGCCATTGCTTCAACAAAATACTGCTGAAAGCCCGGACTCACTGCCGTTTCAATCTTCTGGACTTGACTGACTATCTGCTCAATTTCCCGTCGGCTGTCAGTATTCAGCATCGCGACCCTAACACCGGTACTCGCTGCATTCCCAATTGAACTGACATTGCCCAGTTCACAGTCGGGGATTAACCCCAGAACCATCGCATGCCTGGTATCGATATTGCTGCCGAACGCGCCAGCAATATGGATCCGATCGACCCTGGTCACTGGAAACTCATCCATTAGAAGTCTGACACCCGCGTAAAGTGCAGCCTTCGCCAGCTGGATCTGACGAACATCCGTCTGCGTAACAACGACCTGCGACTCACCAGTGGTAAGGACAAACGAGCAGGTGCGTCCATCCTTAATGATCCGGTCGGTTCTTGTCGCCTGTGCTTCGTTAATAACACCATCTGCTGTCAACACCCCGCTCAGATACATCTCTGCAACAGCTTCGACAATCCCGGAGCCGCAAATACCGGTTACGCCCGTGGCAGCGATCGCGTCCGCGAATCCTGCCTCGTCAGACCAAAGTTCCGAGCCAATCACCTTGTAGCGCACAGCCAGTGATTCTGGATCAACCCTGACCCGCTCAATCGCCCCTGCTGCAGCCCGTTGACCGCAACTGATCTGCGCACCCTCGAATGCAGGACCCGTCGGGCTTGAGCATGCGAGTAACTTCGCACGATTACCCAGAACAATTTCAGCATTGGTACCTATGTCGATGATCAACGTGATCTCGTCACGTTTGTATAGCTGATCCGACAAAATTACCGAGGCAGTATCTGCACCAACATGCCCTGCAATGCAGGGTGGAATATAGAGTCTGCCACCCGGATTGATATCAATCCCCAACTCGCGCGACGGCATGCTGACCGACTGCTCAGTGGCCAGAGTGAAGGGTGCAGAGCCAAGCGGAGAAGGATCTATGCCAAGCAGTAAGTGGTGCATGATGGGGTTTGCCGCCACCGCCAGGGAAACAATCAGCTCGGGATCAATGCCGACTTCAACAGCAGCTTCTACGATCAACTCATTGATCGCAGTTCGCACCACCCCGGTCATTTCCTTCGCTCCTTCAGGCTGCATCATCACGTAGGAAACCCGGCTCATCAAATCCTCACCGAAGCGGATCTGGGGATTCATCTTGCCGACAGATGCAAGAACATTCCCCTGGTGCAGGTCGGTCAGATGAAGTGCAATAGTAGTCGAACCAACATCGATGGCAGCGCCATAGACTGTTTCTACCAGCCCGGGCCACACAGCGATCAAACTGGATCGCCCTGACCCTGAATAAACCGCAACCGTGACGCCGGTGTCACTGTCACGCAGTTTACTGTGAAGCAAGGGCAACACCGTGACATCACAATCCAGATCGACAAGGTTCCATTCCTGCTTCAGCGCCAGACGCAGGCGCGTAAGATCGCTTGCAGGTTCTTCCATGGAATCTTCGGACACCTCGACGTAACACAATCGAATGTCCGGCATCAGCTCAATATCCCTCACCTCTGCGGATTTTCTGACTATCTGCCGGTGAACCTGCGATTCCGGTGGGACGTCGATTACCAAAGGGCCTTGAATCAATGCATGGCAACTGAGTCGTTGACCCTCCTCGAGCGGGGTTTTCCTTTCAGCGTATCGGAGTTCAGTCTGTGAAACCGGATTCAAATGACTTGAGCCCGACTGGATCCCATGTTTCGGAAAACTACCCTCTGTGCAGACAATCTTGCAGCGACCACACAAGCCGCGCCCGCCACACACAGAATCTATATCTACACCAAGCTGTCTTGCAGCCTCTAGCAACGGGGTGCCGACGGCGAAATCACCGCGACGCCCGGAAGGGGTAAATATTACCGAGACAATATTTGTTTCATCCATCGATATGGTTCAGGGCTTGACTATGCACTGCGCCTGCGCCGGC
>Ga0208971_1000191_pt1 | contig 46820 bp, 33 predicted proteins | sample AOAMet1_18_M0_10_2_FD_188229 | JGI IMG/M metagenome (GOLD analysis project Ga0208971, IMG submission 188229) | Ammonia-oxidizing marine microbial communities from Monterey Bay, California, USA - CAN11_18_M0_10 (SPAdes) | ecosystem: Environmental > Aquatic > Marine > Intertidal zone | place...
AATAGAAATGCACAGTCAGCTTTTCAGTAACCGAAAGCAGAAAAACTGGGTGGGCGATCGACTGTATACCGCTTTTAAAAACCAATCTTTTGCAGAACAGGCGAGGTCGGGAAAATATTTGAAAAAACTGCTGCCGAAGCTTAATCCCTAAAATTAAGACCCCGAAAAAGTGTTTATGAGCTAGGAGGCGGATCCACTACCGGTTCTCTACCAATACCGGTCCGTCAAAGTCGTTAACAGGAAATCGGGGCTTGGCTTCCCGGGTCAGTTGCGCGTAGAATCGGGGTTGGGCTGCAACGGAATTTACAACGTTGCACTGATCAACCGGTCGCGACAACGACCAACATTTTTTACTGAAAGCCTCCTTGGTTTTGAAAAACGAGGCTAGGCAGTTTCATTCAGTAAAAACCGATAGCCGCCGTAGCTTTAATTGGCAGAGCACCGCATTCGTAATGCGGGGGTTGTGGGTTCGACTCCCACCGGTGGCTCTTTTGAGGCATTCCAAACTCAATTTCTGCAGCCGCGAGTTCGGTTTTCGACCGCCGTAAATTTTGCCACTGACGCCTAATTCTCGGCAAAGCGGGGCCGTCCAAAGGCAGTTTCTGGCTCGATATTCTTTTGATTCCGGGATTTGACTTAAATTCGCTCGGCAATTCGGGGAAATAGTCTGATTTCTCTTTTGTTTCGTTGCATTGCTTCTGGTTAGTTTGCCGAAGACGTTTGGGTGCATCTTGCCCTAAAACCCTATGAATTTACTGAACCAGGCCGCTTTCCAGTTGACCTAAACCATCAACTAGTGATTTTCACTGTGTTTTCCGCATCACAACCGACGATTGTGGTCTGATCAAATTTTTTAACGGCGGAATGGCAGTTGCCTTTTCTTTGTAAAAATGGCAAAATACGCGGCTTGAATTCAGGGCCAGTGCATTTGCACCGCAGTCCAAAACTCTTATTGCCCGACGATTTAACAAATCTCGGCTTGCCCTTTGACATCTGTCGCTTAAACGAGGTTATTTAATGGCTCAGGTTCCGGAAATCGAATTAAAAGACATCCTGCTGTCAAACAGTTCGTTTGGTCCCAACGAGATCACTTTCATTCTCACGAAAGTCTGCAACGACTACTCCCAATATCCAAACTTGAAAGAAGTAACGGGTGTGTTGGAGTCGCAGCTCGAGAGAACGCCGGCGGCTTCGGTTCGGCTCGGTGTTTGCCAATACATGATTGGCAATTACGAAACTGCCATCGTCACACTCGAGAATTCGGACGGTGGTGCGTTAGCCTATTTTTACCAAGGCAAGAGCCAATTTGCGCTCCACAACTGGGATAAAGCGATCGAGTGCTACGAATCAGCACAGCGAGCTGGTTACAACGGCGACCACTGCCAAATTGCAATCGCCGAAACGAAGCGTCTTTCGAAAGACCTCTCCGGTGCGATGACAATTCTCGACAACATGTTCGGCCCGATCGAACAAACGGCGGAATACCTCTACCAGCGTGGAGCAACTATCGCTGCCATGAGCGACAATCCTGATGAAGTTTGCAAACTTTATGAGCGAGCTGTCGAACTAGAGGACTCACATCCCGGAGCATTGTTCGGACTAGCCTTGGAAAATGACCGCCGCGGAAACGACGAGCGAGCGATCGAACTTTACCAGCGTGCCGCGGCATCGTTCCCGACAAACGTCGGTGCCCTGCTGAACCTTGGCCTGATCTACGAAGATCACGATCAATACGAGCGAGCGACTCGATGCTACGATCGCATTCTTGAATCACATCCGACACACGACCGTGCCTTGCTTTATCGCAACGACTCAGTGGCGTCGATGGATGAGCATTATGATCACGATCGCGAAAAGGTTCGTCAGCAAATTGCTGGCGTGATGAGTATTCCGATTGCTCAATTTGAACTCTCTGTCCGCAGCCGAAACTGCCTACAGAAAATGGGAATTCTCACTCTGGGAGATCTTTGCAAAGTTTCCGAAATGGAATTGCTAAACAGCAAGAACTTTGGAGAGACATCGCTCGTTGAAATTCGAGAAATGATGACCAACAAAGGGTTAATGATCGGACAATTTGCCCACCAGAAGGATGAGGCAGATGAACCGGTCGATACCAGCCAGTACAGCCCTGAAGAGCAAATGCTGCTCGATCGTCCGATATCCGACCTCAATCTTTCGGTTCGTGCTCGTAAGTGCATGACTCGTTTGGGACTTGCGACCATCGGCGAACTTGTAAGAAAATCCCAGGATGACTTGCTGGAGTGCAAAAACTTCGGCGTGACAAGCCTCACGGAAGTTCGAGAGAAACTCGTGCAGGTGAATTTGAGCCTTCGCGGCGAGTAATTCTCACCTGATTAAAAATTATTAAAACATCTGACCCGCGACATCGCGGGTCTTTTTTTTCGCTCTTTGAGCAACGCTTAGGAATCAAATGAGACTCCTACCCTTTCCCGGTTAATGCAGAAGGCGTGCCATGAACAAAGATGGGTTTGATTTCGAAGTCCTGCATACGGACAAACACTGTGGCGCTAGACTTAGCAAACTAACCACACCTCGAGGCACCATCGACCTACCAACCTTCATGCCAGTTGGAACCTGCGCTACAGTCAAAGGCCTAACGACCGGTTTGGTAAAATCGACGAAAGCGCAGATCATCCTTGGCAACACTTACCACCTCGCGCTTCGCCCCGGTTCCGAATTAGTTCAAGAGTTCGGTGGCCTGCCAAAGTTCATGGGCTGGGACGGGCCAATGCTCACCGACAGTGGTGGCTTCCAACTCTTCAGTCTCGCACAGCTGACCAAAATTACAGAACATGGCGCTACCTTCCAATCACACATTGACGGCTCAAAAATGGAACTGACTCCTGAGCGGAGCGTCCAAATTCAACAGGAACTGGGGGCAGACATTGCGATGGTGCTTGACCACGTGATTGAACTGCCCAACGAAAAAGAGACGATCCTCGATGCAATGGAACGCACCATTCGCTGGGCCAAGCGTTCCCAAGATGCCCACAATCTCGAATCACAAGTTCAATTCGCAATTGTCCAAGGTGGGCTCGACCCAAAATTGCGGGTGCAATGCGCTGAACAACTGATCGACCTTGATTTCCCGGGCTACGCCATCGGCGGATTAAGTGTCGGTGAACCGCCAAGTGAGATGTACGCGATGCTCGATGTGACCTGTCCCGTTTTACCCGCAAAAAAACCAAGGTATCTGATGGGAGTCGGAACACCTGAAGATCTAATTGAAGGGGTTAAGCGGGGAGTCGACATGTTCGACTGTGTGATGCCGACCAGAAACGGACGTAATGCCATGGCGTTTACCGACGAAGGAAGAATCAAGATCCGCAACGCCATCCACGAACGGGATCCTCGCCCGTTACAGGCCGATATCGAGACGCCCTACTCGCATCTTAGCCGCGCATATCTGCGTCACCTTTTCAAAGCAAAAGAAATGCTGGGGCCGATCCTGCTCTCCCTCCATAACCTAGCCTACTACCAGCAGTTGATGCGAAAGGCACGTGAAGCAATCGCGAACGACTGTTTTCTCGATTTTCATGCCGAACATATGTCCGGCTGGCACTCAACTTAGCCGCGCTGAATCGTGATTTTTCACACGTTTTTTGTCGATCACTGTCCTTTGTAAGGACAGAAATCGAACAAAGAGGCCCATTCGAGCCTTTCCAAACGTTTTAGCCTTTAAAATCAAGCTTATTCGTGATTTTGCCCCCCGACTTGGCCTTGTTGGTAAGCGACCATCGATTTATCATTATCGGCTTGAAAAAAGAGTTAAGTGCGAAGAGATGCGTAGCTCGAGTGAACGATTTCTGAGCCCTAAATCGGCTTGAAAGTTTCCCAAAGCTGCTCCTAAATAAAAACTCTTCGCACTTGGTTCCCTTCGTTTTTTGTTTTCTTTCCACCGTGATTGTTTGACACCCAATGGTGATCGGCGGTTCCAACATCGGAACCACTGAACCAGACTATCGTGGGACGAGCTAGGTCTAATGATAAACTTTTACAACACTTGCTGGTATTTCCTTGCACAAACGCAAGTTCAAACATCAGAAACAACTGCCGATGGCGGAGTCGCAGGAGAAGAATTGGCGAACAAGACGCCGAGCCTCTTCGACAGCTGGATGTTTCCGGCCTTGATGGCTGTAATGCTGGTTTACTTTATCATGATGGCTCGGCCGAAAAACAAGGCACAAGCCAAAACCTCGGACCTGCTTGCTAACTTGAAAAAGAACGACAAAGTCGTAACGGCCGGTGGCATTCTGGGAACCGTCGTGAATCACCGTTCGGATGCTGAATACGTCACCCTTCGAGTCGACGAAGCAAGTAACTCGAAAATGCAGATACTAGCGAAATCAATCGTTCGTGTAGTATCCGATGAAGACGCGGCAGATAGTTGATGCAAGTGAAACAACTCTCGAGTGAAGTTAGTTTCTTGAGAGTCCTGTTTTTAAAAAAATAACGCGAATCCTTTACCCATATATACTTTAGGAATCCTCGGATGTTAGAGTTCAGCTCCAACGCTTCCCTTTTGGCACAAAACGCAGCCCAAGCTGCTGAAAACACTGTTCCCTTTTATCAAACGGGACTTTTTGTTTTTCTATTGTTAATTGCTGCAGTCGCTCTCGGCTTCTTCGCCGCGAAATATATTTCCTCGGGGCTAAAGGTCGCCGAGTATCAAGGAAGAATGTCAATCGTTTTGATTGCCGTTCTAGTCGCGACTTTGATGATCTGGGCCAAGTGGCCACCCAAACTGGGCGTGGATCTTCGAGGTGGTATCAACATGATTGGGTCCCTCAATCTTGACGCGTTTCTCGATGAAGACGGCGCTGGAAAACGCCCCGAAGCGGCTGACATCATTCCCGCGCTGGTCCGAAGGGTAAACCCGTCGGGAACCAAAGAAATCATGATCCGCCCTTTGGGTGCCGACAAAATCGAAGTCACGATCCCAACCGTTGAAGACGCGGAAGCTGACGGTATCTGGAAGCGACTTGTCGAAGCAGGAAAGCTCGAATTTAGAATTTTAGCACGAGACACCCAGGCTTTTAAACGTCAGCGAGATGCAGCCAAGGCACAAGCCGACGCGGGCAATCGCAGTCGCAAAGTTCAGGAGGAAGTCGATGGAAAATCGCAGACTGTTGCTGTCTGGGTCGCCCTCGCTCGAGTTGTTCAACCTGACGATTCACCAAACGATATCGTACCCTTTAAATTTGTTCCTCAGCGGAGCGATCTTGTCCGGGACAAAGCGTCCGGTAAGATTCTTGATCTTTCCACGTGGTCCGCGTCGGGTTCTTTAGATTCGGACTCACAAGGAGCTGAATTCGCAAAATGGTGTGCTGCTCAAGGTGTGCGGACGCCTCAAATTCTTGTCATTCAGCCCGAAGAAGCCCAAAACGTCGAAGGCGAACACCTGGCAAATGTCAGCTCTGCAATGGACGAACGAGGCCGTGGAAGCGTCGCATTTAAAACGACTGCCGTCGGTAGTTCCAAGATGGGCAATTTGACGCGAAAGAATATCGATAGACCCATGGGAGTCGTCCTCGATGGCCAGTTGCACTCAGCCCCCAACATTCAGTCTGCGATTTACGCAAACGGCCGAATCACCGGCGAGTTTACGCCTGAAGAAGTCGCCGAACTGATCATTACGCTTGAAAGTGGGAAGCTTGATGTGGCGTTAAACAAATCCCCCATCAGCCGCGATTTCATTGAATCGAATCTTGGTAAACAGTTGCTTGAACAAGGGTTCCTGGCGATTGGTTGCTCACTCGTTCTTGTGCTGATTTTCATGATGTTTTATTACCGGTTCGCCGGAATTGTTGCGACCGCTGCACTGCTACTGAACCTCGTTCTTATCCTTGCACTCGTCATGGCGATCAACCAGCCGTTTACGCTAACGGGACTGGCCGGTTTGGTCCTTACCGTCGGTATGTCGGTTGATGCAAACGTGCTTATCTTCGAGCGGATCCGTGAGGAACTCGATCGCGGAGCCGCCTTAAGAATGGCCATTCGCAACGGATTCGATAAAGCGACAACAACCATTATTGACGCGAACGTAACAACGCTGATCACAGCCGTTGTTCTTTACGTCATCGGAACCGAGCAAATCAAAGGATTCTCAGTTACTCTGATTCTCGGTATTTTGATGAGTATGTTCACTGCCATTTACGTTTCTCGATTGATCTTTGATATCTTCGAGCGTAAACGATGGCTAACCCAACTCAACATGACGCGAATCCTCGAGCGAAAACAGTTTGATTTCCTAAGTAAGGTCAGCCTCACAGGAATCATGTCCTTTGCCTTGATCATTGGCGGACTAAGCAGCGTATTTTTGTTAGGCCCAAAAATCTTAGATCACGATTTACGCGGTGGATCGACAGTACGAATGGTCTTTAACGATGCACAAGATGTTGAAGCGCTTCGCAAGGAATTGAAAGATCTTAACGAAACCCACAACGGTGAAATCGTCGAATTTTCCGTTACTGGTTTTCAGCAGAGTGACGCTAGTAAGCAAAATACCGTCTTTCGCGTCGACAGTAATCTGCCAGCCTACGAAGGTCTACCTCAAGAGAAATTTGATGAACTATCAGACATTCTCGCACGGGTATTCGCGGGACGCTTGAAGCTGAACCACGTCGAAGTCGTTGACTCTCCCGCCAACTCAAACCCGACTTCAACACCGGCAAAACCTGTTGAAACTGAAAAGCCAATGAAGACTGGCTTGAACTGGGAAGCGGGTGGATTGACGCCATTGGCCAGTGCCGCTTCGTCATTCATGCTCACCTACCAGGAGCCAGCGAAGCAAGAAACTGAAGAACCTGCAGGCGAAGAGACTGAGCAGGATAAATCTGAAAAGCCAGCAGCGGACCCTCAATCTGAGGCAACTAAACCTGAAGCAACCAAACCGGAAGCTGAAGCGACTGACACTCAGGAAGAAACAACCACTGAAGATGACAACCAGTTCAAGCCGAAAACTCCGGCGGGCAACCAGATTACTAAGCCCCAACCGATCACTAGAAGCCTCAAGGTCACTCCTGGGATTTCTGGGAAATCACTGATTAACATGCTGGTTGAAGCTTCAGAAACTGCGGAATTGGAACTGGAAGAAGAGCAGATCATCGTCGACTCTGACGATGTTGAGCAAGACGAATCTGCGGTTTCGACAGTCTCCGAAAACTGGGAAGTCACCATGGAGGTAAACCGCCCCGAAGAAGCTGACGCGATCATTGACGCCTGGAGCCAAAAGCTTAACCAAACGCCGTACTTCCCAACCACCAGTAAAGTGGGTGGACAGATCGCGGGTAAAACGCAGGTTCAAGCATTGGTTGCGATTTTTGCCAGCCTGCTGGGAATCATCGCCTACGTTTGGATTCGATTCCAAAACGTCGCCTTTGGATTGGCCGCGGTGATTGCTTTGATTCACGACGTTCTAATCGTACTCGGTGCGATTGCCATCAGTCACTGGATTGCCGGTGCACTTGGATTTTTAGGAATCGTTGAATTCAAGATCAGCCTCGAAATTATTGCTGCACTGCTGACCGTGATTGGTTACTCTTTGAACGATACGATCGTTGTATTCGATCGCATCCGAGAGGTTCGAGGAAAACGAACTGAGATCACTGCGGACATTGTTAACGCCAGTATTTCACAGACCCTTAGCCGTACCATTCTGACCTCGGTAACCACATTCATCGTGGTGTTCATCCTTTATTGCTTCGGCGGCGAAGCGATTCACGGGTTTGCATTCGCATTGGTCATCGGTGTTCTCGTCGGTACCTACAGTTCGATCTTTATCGCTTCACCAGCATTGCTTTGGTTGATGAACACGGTTGGCTTGAACCCAGGTGAAGTAGATCCTGAAACAGCTTAAGACAGTCAACTTAAGCCAACCTTGCCGCCCAACCTAAACAACGGATGGCAGGGCAAACTCGACAAACAGCTAGAGCTGCCATATTCAATGGCAGCTCTTTTTTTATTAGTGGAGGGTTTCTCTTCCTAGTCCAGGCAAGAAATCCACTCAGAGCGTCCCGCCTCCCCGCAGCACGACTGGACAACGAAATAGCCCGAAAGGTTTACCTGATCGCAAAATCCGGCATTTGGAAACGCTCCTAATGCTTTGTCGATCAGGTTAGTTCCTGTCTTTCACTGACCGTGTGCAATAGTTCATTGGTTACATTAACTTGCCATGGATTGGCGTATTTATTCTCTAGCAGCTCGCCAGAGAATTGCATTTGGTAATTTACCGAATAATAGACTCGCTTTATTCTTGGAGACGTTGATGGGTTCATTTCAACAAATTGCAATTAGTACTGTCTGCCTCGGAATTGCATTCGGGTTCGGCGCTTACGTCAACACACACCCATCAGGTCCGGCGAGTGAAAATGCTGAACTTGCTCAACAAGACGGTTCCGATTCAAATTCAAATGAGGCAATTGCGGACCTTGAATTTGTGGAAAAACGCCCGGCCAAAATGGGCATGATGCGCAACCCTCTCAAACCAAGACTTGCTCTCCCCACTAATTCGTTCGGCAATAACTCAATTACTCAACTGCCCGTCCTTCCCGCTCCAAGCGACTTAGGGAGTCGAGTGGAAGATCAATCTCCCCCGCCGCCAAGTTCGTCGGACTCGTATACCGTTAGCGAACCTCAGGTTCCTCTTTTTGAAGACCTCGGCACTCCGGGAATCGCTCAGGTAAACGACATCCCTGATTTTTCAGAAGCGGTCGACGATGCTGCCGCAATGCAACCGGCATCAAAATTACCACGCAAGGTGTTACGGAATCGCATTCCCCAACCGCTGGAGAATGAACGTTCAAATCAAGTCGTCAACAAAGCTCCACTTGAGCCCGCCATCACCGAAGCGGTTCCTTTGACGCCGCTCTCCGACCCGCTTGCCGCCCCCGTAATTGAACCGTTTGAGTCCGCATTTACTGCCAATGACTTCGAACCCCAATTACACGGAGAGCAACGTAAATCCACCAAGATTAAATCTCTTACACAACCGCCCAGTGCGCTTGTTGAAAGTACGCCACATAAGCAGAATGAGCTGGCGAATACAGTTACGGACAGCAACCCTCTCCCAACCAATTTAACTTTTTTGATCGACGAACCGTCTGAGATCGATACAAGGCGAAGAATTCCATTCAAACTCAACACAGCCCGAACGGAAGAACTCAGAGATGTTCGGGCGCGAAGTAAATCCTATGATAACTTCCAAGAGCATATTGTTCGCGAAAACGAATCACTGCAGTCCATCTCCACTAACTACTTTGGGAAACCGGACTTCTATCTCGATATTTACCTCGCCAACCGCGAAAATCTGTTGAGCCCTGTGGGAATAAAACCAGGAACAAAACTGAAAATCCCCTCGATCAAACAGCCTTAATGTCCGCGTGATATTTACATCGCGGGGCATTGGAACGAAATTCTCTCAACAGAATTAAGCGAAAATTAGCATCATCCAATCGCTTAGCCGAGCGAACCTCACCCAATGCGAACACGATTCTACTTTTCTCAAACGGCCAACGAACCTACTCGTCTTCCCCGGAATCTACTTCACGAGTAATCCAAGGGAATTGTTCCGCATTGGCCGCAACCTTATTTTCGAATAGGCGGACGGTAATGGCCTTCCACAGGTTGTTCACTTTCGAATTTGCAAGCATTTCAACACCGGTGAGTCGATTCTTTTTGGTGGTGATTTCTATTAACTCACTTGCCTTTAATCTTTCAGCCTTGTCTTCGATTTTAGAAACATCTGGACGGTGCTTTCCAAGGATCTCGGCAATCTCTTTCGATTCCTTTGCCGTTTTCTCAAAGCTACTCCACAGCACCAACATCGGCATCGCCCCACTCCCATCCACGCTGGTGAACAAAGGATGCTGAATGTTATTCACCATTGAAACGCCGGCCAATTTCTTAACCGGTGAAACCAACATCAGTGATTTTACATCTTGTCCTTGCTTAATGCCTTGAGGGTTGTGAGAAGGGAATGCAAACCAATCGTTCAAAATCCATTGGACGGCCAAGACCGATGTCTCACCGACGGCCACCACTGAGAGCAAGTCGATGTTAACTTCACCTTGGTTATGTTTCTGCACTAAGAACTTCTTACAACGCTCAATATCTTTTTGGGCAGACATCACTTCCTGTTTGCGGAACTTTTTGTAGTCGAGAGGCTTTTTCAAGCCTTCTACCGACACGCTTTGGCCATGACCGCGGAGATCGGGAACAATGACGGCATGGCCCGATTTTTGCAAAAACAAACCATATTTTAGCAGTTGCCGGCGATCTCCCTCCCAGTCGTGTAGCAAAATAAAGGGCATTGCTGGCTTCTTTGGAGCGTCCTCGGCAGCATCTTTGACCTTGGGAGGGGCGAAGTAGGTACACTTCAGACGCACTCCATCGGGCGTATCAAGAATGATGTGCTCATACTTGGGTATTTCGATTTCGTCTTCGGAATCGGCTTTGCTCGGCCTTGCGATTTTTTCACCCTGAACAGGGGAGAAAACCATCAGATCGCCCAAAGGAGAAGCTGCCTGAAGCTGTAATGCCGAAATTGACAGAAAGACAAGCAAGGCGGTAACTTGGAGAGAACCGTGTAAAAATTGACGTCGAGAAAGGAGGGTTTTCTGCATAGCGGCTATTTCGCCCCGTTGATAAGCATTAAAAGGAAAAAACTCGGAAATGGGTGCCTGCGACAAATAATCTTAGGCCATTAATCATAGCAAATTGCTAAGGAATTTGCATTTTGCTCTTACATTGAGATGTGTCGACCTAACTTCTGCTAAACTCCTATTTATTCAACAATAATAGATTTTTCGCATTCTCCCTCGATTCCTCGATCTCTGACCATACAATCCACCCCCTCAACGGTTGAATTCGCGGAATAAGGTGCGGGATTTCCCTTGCCAAAGACCGCCTCGCTGCGGAAAATGCTAAGATATACCAAGGAATGGTTAAAAAGACCGTCTTACCCTCTCCCCGAATTTGGAGATTGAGTTGAGCATCCGTAGTTTACGCCGTTGGTGGCAAGTAAAAACAGGGAAAATGGATACGCCAATCGATGGTGAAATCCCGTTTTGGATCGTAAGTCTTGGCTTTCATCTCGTGGTCATCATTTTTCTTGCGAGAATCATGATGCCGGAAGAATCCGTCAAAGCAGTCAGCTTGTTGCTCGATGAACCCGTCGAACAGGTCGTCGAAGAGGATATTCCGATGGAAATTCAGTTTGACGAGTTACTCACAGAAGAAATCGGCGCTGACGGAGACGACGGATTTGAAACCGCGGCTGCCCAAGCTCCTATCATCGACCCAATCTCCGAGGACACAATTGACCTTGAGATGCAGTTACGGGACGTGGCAGATATCGTCACCGACAACGACTTTATCGAAGCGACTGCCGAGAGCATGGCCATTGTCCCCGTCAAAGGATCCGTTGGAAACTCCGTCAAAGCTGCCTCGGGTGCTGTTGACCGGATGACGCAGGAAATCCTGATGTCAATGCAAGAACGCGAAACCATCGTGGTTTGGATGTTCGATCAGTCAGCAAGCTTGATGGAACAACGTGAAGAAATCGTCCAGCGATTCGATCGAATTTACGACGAGTTAGGAATCCTTCAGGCCGCGGGACATGCTTCATTCGAGAACAAAAAACAACCCCTTCTGACTCAGGTCTACGCATTCGGTTCTGAAATCAAACCGCTCCTGAAAAACCCGACTCCCAGTTTGACAACGATCAAAGATGCCATCAAATCCATCGAGCGTGATTCCAGTGGAATTGAAAATGTCATGGAAACGGTTGTCGTAGCGGCGAAGGATCACGCCTCATATCGCAGGATCGACAAAACGACCGGCAAACCGAAAAACAACGTTATGTTGATCATCGTTTCGGACGAATCCGGCGATGACAAAGACCGCGTCAACGATGCAATTAGAATTTGCAATCAGCATCAAATGCCGGTTTACGTTATTGGCGTCCCCGCGCCATTCGGAAGAACAAACACCGAAGTCAAATGGGTTGACCCGGATCCCGAATTCGACCAATCCACCCAATGGGCACTTGTGTCACAGGGACCGGAATCAATTATGCCAGAGCGACTACGACTCGACTCTACGGGAACTTTTGGCGACTTGAACATGATCGATTCTGGATTTGGACCGTTTCATTTAACACGTTTAAGCTACGAAACTGGCGGCATTTATTTTGCAGTTCATCCCAATCGCAACACCAAGCGTCGTGTGAAGAAATGGGAAACGAAAAGTTATTCTGCGTCGATTCAGCATTTCTTTGACCCCAAGATTATGCGGCGATACAAGCCAGACTATGTTTCCAATCAAACCTACCTCGCCCGCCTAAAGGCCAGTGACTCGAGATCTGCTTTAGTGAAGGCAGCAACCTTTACAACGACCGGCACACTAGAATCGCCCGCCCTGCGGTTTGAGAAATTAAACGAAGCAACGTTTGTTGCCACGGTAAGCGCAGCCCAGCAAACTGCTGCGATTGTCGAACCACAGATCAACCGACTCTACGAAATGCTCAAAGTCGGCGAAGAAGCTCGACCGGATGAAATCTCGCTACGCTGGCAAGCAGGATTCGATCTTGCCATCGGACGTGCGATTGCTGCCAAAGTCCGGGCAAGCTCTTACAATGCAATGCTCGCGTTGATTAAAACTAAATTGAAATTCGACCCACCAAAAGACAAGAAGACCCCCAAGAACAACACGTGGGTCTTAGTACCGGCCGATATTGTCGAGACCGGAAGCCAAGACACGAAATTATTGCAGAAAGCAAACAACTATCTCAATCGTGTGATTGAAGAACACCCCGGAACCCCCTGGGCACTTCTCGCCCAACGGGAACTTGAGACTCCAATCGGATGGAAGTGGGAGCAGGATTACACAGCTCCACCCCAACCCCGCGAAGCAGGTCCCAACAATAACAATAACAATAACAATGCTGAACCAAGGATCCCTCAACCACGAATGAACGCGGTACCAAAAACGAAACGGCCACCGCCAAAACTATAATGCAAATAAAAAAGCCCGTGGTTAAAACCACGGGCTTTTTTTATTTAGATCAATCGTCGCTGCGACTAGTTCATCATCGCGTCTTCGGCGAACGAATCCATTTTATCATAAGCAACGAACAGTCTTGAAATATGATCTGTCAGCCGTGAAAGATAGAATGCTTCAAACTTCCGTTTGTCGGTTTGAATTCGAGGCCGCCCATTCTCAGGAAATGCAAATAGATCAGGTCCATCTGAGAACGCTACTTGCCCACCTTTTTCTATATCGTACACCGTGACAGTTAAATCAGCCTTGCCTTTGTAAAGCGTCGCTCCGTCATGAATTGAATATGATCCAATTTCAAGTACGATCAACATCTCCGCTTTTACTTCTTCACCAATTGCCACCACGCTGGATTCTTCCCAGCCATTTTCATCTATCCATGACTCGACTTTGCCCGGCGACACGACTTGAACGTCTTTGACGCCACTGGCAATCTTGCCACTCACGTGCTTGCCAACCGAATAGGTCAAAGTGTCTGGACCATAAGCAGAGGCATCCGAAAGGCAAAGAACTGCCACTCGCTTCCCCTCCAATCCAGCGAATTTCGGTGGGATTTTGTGCCCTTTAATCACATATAACAACTGCGCCATTTGCTGAATACAGCCGGTAGAAGTTGTAAGCACTGCCAACGGAATTACGATCGTTAGCGCGCAGGTAGCGAATCGTATTCCCAGTCTGCCGCCGGTAACTTTGCTCATCCTTGATCCCATTCTCAATATCGAGGCGATAGCCCGTTGAAAAAATCGCGTTTATAGACGCGGGGAGCATAGCGGGATGAAAAATGTGGAACAAGGGCATTTACTTAAGCAAACGCGCTAAATTCTGATAGCAACGAAGAAATTGGCGATAGCTCAGAAAACGTCCCTGAAACCTGAGTGAAACCTAGTCCTCGTACTGATCTTCAAGCTGAGCCGCCATTTTTTCGTTGATTTTTATACGGCGAATGCCTTGCCCTTTTCCCGATTTTGGATCGAGATCGATCACGACGCCGGAAATTTGGACGTTGCCAGTCGCCACATCAAAGGGAATTGGCCGAAACGTAATTGTCGCCTTAAGCACTTTTTCAATCTTTCGCCCGAGGATACTCTCGTGCGGTCCAGTCATGCCGACATCGGAAATGAACGCCGTGCCTCCTGGAAGAACTTGCTCATCAGCCGTCGGAACGTGAGTATGGGTTCCACAGACGGCAGTTACGCGGCCATCGAGATGCCGCCCCATCAGTTGTTTGTCACTGGTAGCTTCCGCGTGAAAATCGCAAAATCGAATTTTGACGCTTTCGGGAATTTCGTCGAGTATCGCATTGGCTTTCGCGTAAGGGCAATCCACCGGTTTCATGAATACTCTCCCGATCAAACTGAAAACCGCAACTTCTCGACCATTCTCAGCTTTGACCACGGTCCAAGTTTTCCCCGGCGCTTCAGGTGGATAATTCGCCGGCTTCACAATGTTATCCTTCTCCTCAAGGATCGGAATGATATCCTTTTTTCGATAGATGTGATCTCCGAGCGTAATACAGTCAACTCCAGCCCCGATCAATTTCCGATAAATCGACGGGGTAATCCCGGATCCGTTTTCCGCATTCTCACCATTGACAATTACTAGATCGATGGACTCTTCACGGCGAAATCCAGGCAAAGCCTGTAAAACAATTTCGACACCCGGTTTACCGACGACATCACCAATGAACAGAATACGCACAGATTTAACTCTTTCTAAATTTTGAGCCCCGCAACAAACGTCGCTGCAGACTTCCTCTTACTAGTATCACGCACCAAATACGCCCGCAAACTAGTACTCAAAGAAATTCAATTCGAAATTTGAGCACTTAGCTGCAGGCAATTCAGCAATTCACTTATCGAGCCAATTCTGTAAATCTTGATTCACGAATCACGACAACTTTTACCTCGCCGGGATAGGACAGGCGTTCCTCATAAGCATTGGCGATCTCCCGGCAAATCTTAGCTGCCTTGGAATCGTCTGCATCTTTAGCAGCAGCAATTACACGAACCTCTCGGCCCGCCTGAACTGCAAATGCCTGCCTTACGCCTTTAAATTCTTTAGCAATCTGCTCCAACTCTTCCATTCGTTTGATATAACGATCCAAAGATTCGCGACGTGCTCCAGGACGTGACGCACTGCAGGCATCCGCCGTCGCAACGACCACGGTATAAGGGAACTCGACTAGAATCTCATCGTGGTGTCCCAAAGCGGCATGAACAACTTCGGGTCCCTCACCATATCGTTTCAGCAAATCGGCACCAATCTTTGGATGCCCGCCTTCCATGTCGTGATCTGCCGCTTTTCCGATATCATGAAGTAAACCACATCGCTTCGCCAATCGTCCATCGAGCCCCATCATTTCGGCCAACAACCCCGCGATAAATGCGACTTCGATACTGTGGCGAAGCACGTTCTGACTGTAGCTCGTACGAAAATGGAGCCGGCCCAGCAAATCAATCACTGGATTTTTCAGGCCGTGGACATCCACCTCCTGGGCTGCTTCGGTCCCTTTTTTACGGATCAAACTATCCATTTCCGCCTGCGTCTCTTTAACGACCTCTTCGATGCGGGACGGATGAATTCGCCCGTCTGCGATTAATTTATCGAGAGAAAGCCGCGCGACTTCGCGACGCACTGGATCAAAACCACTGACGATTACCACGCCGGGCGTATCGTCAATAATCACATCGACGCCGGTTTCTTTCTCAAAGGCTCTGATATTCCGACCTTCTCGTCCGATGATTCGGCCCTTCATGTCGTCATTTGGAATATCGACCGTACTGGTGGTGTGATCCGAGGTATGACTGGCTGCGAAACGCTGGGTGGTCATCATCAGAATTTCGCGAGACTTCTCCTCGCAAATTTCCTGCATTCGCTTTTCGTGTGTAAGAATCCGTCCTCCCACCTCATCCTCAAGTTCGTCTTCCAACAACTTGAGCAGACGCTTGGTTGCCTCGTCTTTGTCGAGTCCCGTCATCTGATGCAGTTCACGTCGCTGCTTTTCAAGAATGTCGTTTAGATCCTTTTCCGTTTGACTGATCTGCTCTAATTTGACCTTCAAGCGATTTTGAGACGACTCAATAAATTGCTCCTGCTTTTTTAAGTCATCTCCCAACTGGTGCATCCCGGATTCTCGCTTATCCAACTGACGCTCACGTTGGTGTATTTTTTCTCGCGATTTACTCAACGCACGTTCGGCCTCCGCCTCACGTTTTAATTCGACTTCCTTGATAGCGACTTCCGCATCTTTGACTTTCGCTTCAGCGTTACGCTGTGCTTCGTCGAGAACTAACTGGGCTTTGGCCTTCGCCCCTCGACCAATCGCGACCCCGTACAATAAAACTATCCCAACTCCAACCGCCAAACCAACGGCGGCAAAAATCATCTCGGGAGTTGTCATTGCTAACATCAACCACCCCTCTCTTATATCTGGAGTGACGACAATCCTAAACCAGATCTAGTGGTCGGCAACAAGTAAGAATTGAATGTTATGACAGCGGATCAAGATCAAGCCGGATCTTTAAATATCCGCTGGACCAGGTCCAAAGCGAACAGACGGGGTACTGGAGACTCCCGCTGCAAAGATTTACGACCCAAACGCGGTTCGTCGCAACGATTCAATGACGACAACCAATGAAATTCATTTAGCTGCCGCACCCGTCTGGTAAGCCAACTGGCATCCAAACGGTGTTGAACCGAAACCGAAACCCATCCGACCAACGGAATCAAAAACGCAAGTTCAACCAAATCTGAGGGGCGATGACGCTCCCCGGAAATTACAGGGGACAACTTGCGCACAGCTGGTGAAAGCCGTAAAAAGACGCTCAGGATTAGATAGACAAAATCCATGGCTTACCGTAGGAGAATGTGCTGGATTTCTCGGAAAGATACCAACGATTCAATTTTCTTAGCTCATTGCCAACTTAAAGACCCTTCCTAGGGTTGTGTCACAAAGTCAGCTGTTAAAATTACATTAGAGCGATGATCTTGAGTTTTCAGAAATCTTCGCTCGGACGCATTGTAGCAAAACTAAACAAGAACACAATCAATCCATTAAAGTAGCAATAAGCTCCCTTGAAAAAGCTCGAACAAAAAGTTGACCTCGCTTTTCCATGTGTCGATTGGACACCATTCAAAACATTGGTCGCCGTATCGGGTGGCCCCGACAGCGTCGCGGTCTTACGAGCTTTGCTGGCCAACGCGGAATCGTTCTCCTCGGCAGCAAAGGAATCTCTGGTCATTGCTCACGTCAATCACGGACTACGCGGTCCAGAATCAGATCGGGATGCCGAATTTGTGGCCAACCTTGCGGCTGAACTTAATCTGGCTTTCATTGAACGCTCAACCGAAAAAAACCAGATCATCGGCCACTCCGAAGAAGACCTGAGAAACTTTCGATACAAACGGCTTCACGCCATGGCAAACGAATCTGGAGCACGCTACTTGGTGATGGGGCACAACTTGGACGATCAAGTGGAGACGATTCTATTTCGTTTTTTCCGAGGCACTGGAATCAGCGGCCTCGCGGGAATCCCTTCGAAACGACTCGCCAGCGATGCTCTGACCATCGTGCGGCCTTTGCTGGGCGTAACACGCCACGAAATCGTTCAATACCTCGATACAATTGGGCAAAAAACACAAGAAGACCAATCAAACCTCGACTCAAATTACACTCGCAATTATTTAAGAAACGAGCTGATACCCGTGTTAAAAGAGCGATTCGGCGGTGCAGTGACCGAGTCAATTACGCGTCTGGGAAATCAAGCCCGAGAGCTGGACGGCTTTTTGATTGAGACTTCGCAACAACTAGATCGAATCATCGATCAGGAATCCACTCATCAAATCGTGCTCCAATGTGAATCGCTAACCCAGGACTCCGATTTAATCATTCGCACTTGGCTGCGGGAACTTTGGATTCGCAAAAAATGGCCCAGACAAGCGATGAGTTCGGCTTGGTGGTCCAAAATATCCGCAGCATTGTTCACGCCTCAAGATCAGATATTGAACCTGCCTTGCACCATCCGGTTTGAAAAAAAGGAATCGAAAGCTATTTTTACTCGTCAAAACGAGCCAACCTAGGCGTTCATGGGCCTCTCAACCTCTTTTTTTCAAGCCGTTGATGTTAAATAGGGGCGAATGTACCTAAAACTCAACTGCCCTTGGTAACAATCCTTGGGAAGGTGAATGTTTTTGGTTTCCATGGTTAATTTTGATGGTTATACTGTTCGGCTAAAGTCAAATCACCAATGGGCGAATCAACAACTCTTGCATCGATCATTCAATTGAGTTTTGCGTGGCCCACTTCCACTAAACTATTTCATAGGTAACCAAGCATGTCAGACACCACTGTGAGTCAGGCTGAGAACGAAACAAATATGTTTTTGTTCTGGGGCTGTTTTATCGCACTCATTACCACCGCATTCGGATTCATTACCCGAATGTTTTTATTAGATGACCCCGCAATTGTTGGCGCACTCCAACTCGACCCCGCTCAAGTCGGTGCGTTCAAGGGAATTCAAGTCTGGCCCTTTGCTTTAAGTATCATTATTTTCAGCCTCATCATCGACAAGGTGGGCTACAAATTTTCGATGATGTTCGCCTTCGCCTGTCAATTCACTTGGGCTGTGATGGGTGTTTATGCTTTGTCGATCATTGAGACAGATGCCGAAACAGCCAAGTTTCTGATTTACTGGGGCGGTCTGATTCTCGCGTTAGGCAACGGAACGGTGGAAGCGTTTATCAACCCCGTCGTTGCAACCATGTTTGACAAAGACAAAACTAAATGGCTAAATATCCTACATGCTGGCTGGCCAGGCGGACTCGTCATTGCAGGAATTCTAGTCATCTTCATGGGAGAACTTCCGTGGACTATCAAATTGGCAACGATTGCAATCCCAGCAATCATCTACTTCGTGATGCTAATCAAAGTTGAGTTCCCCCAACAGGAACGTGTCGCAGCAGGCGTGAGCTACAAGGACATGCTCTCTGAATTTGGTATTCTGGGAGCGGCTGTCGTTGGCTTCCTTGTGACCCTTCAACTGATGGACTTTTTCCCCGATGGCAACAAATACGCCTTTATGGGAATCGGAGTCGCCATGGTGGTCGCCTTCGGATTGTACACCAAAAGCCTTGGACGTCCGCTCATGTTCGTCCTAATCCTCATCATGATGCCATTGGCAACGACTGAAATCGGTACCGATGGTTGGATCTCGGGCATCATGGGAACAGTCGTCACATTCGATGGTGGCTGGATTTTGGTTTATACCTCGTTCATCATGATGGTCTTGCGTTTCTTCGCAGGGCCAATCGTACACAATCTTTCGGCTCTTGGACTGTTAATGGTTAGTTGCGTCCTGGCAATCGCTGGCCTGTACTTCCTTTCCTTTGCACAAGGCGTTGCATTAATTTTTGCAGCGGCAACTTTGTATGCTCTTGGAAAAACCTTTTTCTGGCCTACCATGTTGGGAATTGTTTCTGAACAAACTCCCCGCGGTGGAGCTTTAACGCTAAACGCAATCTCCGGAATTGGAATGTTAGCAGTAGGTACCCTCGGTTTTCCCTACATTGGTGCACTTCAAGCTGACAAAGAAATTCAGGCGGTCAAACCGCTGGTAGCAGAAGTTCAGGAAGACGAACTTTTGACAGATGAGAGTATCTACGAGATTATTTCTTACCAGACTTTAAATAAAGATAAAATTGCAGAACTTCAAAAGGCTGATCCGGGACTGGAAAGTAAAATTGAGGCCGCCAAATCTGGAAGTGGGCAAAAAGCACTTGCCAGTATGACAATCTTCCCATTGATCATGTTGCTTTGCTACATTGCAATGTGGTTCTACTTTAAGTCGAAAGGTGGATACAAACCTGTATCCCTTAACGATGGACACTAAGAAACAGTCGTGCTCTTGCCATGCCTTCCCAATGGAAGGCAAAAAGGGCTAGCACTTACAACGCAATCAAGGGACTTCCATCGGGAGTCCCTTTTTTTACGCACCCACAGACTCTAGTAACGAAAACTCATCTTTTGAAATCTACCGACTACCACTACCATTCGGCTTGATTCCAATCTTGATGAGAATTTTGTGCAATTTCAGCAACCTACATTTCGATCGACATCGCGGCACCCGGCGAACAGGTTCTCGTTTGGACGGTTGTTGCGCCTCCTCACGGTCCTTGCGATGGTGGGCGGCGTGGCATTCATGCTCTTTAAACAGACTGTCCAGAGTCAGCTTCAGAAGCAAATATCCAACAAAGTCGACGAAGTCCTTCAGGGTACAGACTTGACCTTTAACCTCGAGCAAGCTCGATTCCACGAGGGCAGGGGACTTCAGCTAAATTATGTAAGCCTGAATCTAGCGTCAGGTGCTCCCTCTCAGCCGCATTCTCATCTGGAAATCTACGAGGCATTTATTCATGCCCCGATCTCGATGGCGCAGCTAATTGCCTCAGATCTTCCGATCGAAAAGATCGACATCACACGCGCTAAAATAACACTTGTTCGCGACCAAAATGGCGAATGGGATTTCAGCAACATTATTGACTCGCTCCCAAAAACAGATTCAGAGAATCCAATTCAAATTGAATTCCGAGACTGTGAAATTCGAATGGTTGATGAGCAAAATGTTAACAATCCGCCTATCACACTAACCAATGTAAATTTCAGACTTGGCCCGCGGCTAAACGGAGGAAATAAGTACCAGCAGTTTGATGGAGCATTTGAGAGTAAAGCGATTTCGAAAATAGCTTTCCAGGGATTCCTTCACCCGCCCACTAAGCAATGGAAAGCGAAACTGAGCGCCACCAACGCCCAGCTTTCCAGCGGCCTAATCAAGTTATTACCGGCAGACATGCAAGACCAAATGAAAGAGCTTCGAGCGGTCTCTGGAAAAATTAACTTGAAGGTCGAAGCACAGGGACTCGCAACACTCGAGGAAATTCCTGAAATCCAAATCGACGCCCAGGTTGAGCAACTTACAATTGACGACAATCGACTTCCCTTTCCAATTCAAAATGGCAGCTTCGAATTTCAATCAAGCATCGGACATGACAACGAATTTCTCTCTATAAAAAATGCAACCGCCCGATTTGGCGAGGCGCAATTTAAGTGTGACTATTGGCATCGCGGGTTTGTGCTGGCCCCCGAACAATACAAACTGAACGGACGTCTCGACAATTTTAACTTCAGCAATCAAGAGCGACTCATCAAATGGTTCCCCGAATATTGCACGAAATTTTGTAACGAGTATTCCCCCTCGGGAACCAGTGACATTGGCTTCGAACTTGAATACGACGGTGACTCGCTGAATCGATCAATCAACGCTGATTTGACGGACATGTCATTTTCATTCATTAAACTTCCCTATGAAATTTCAAATTGCCGGGGGAAGGTAACCCTAAACAATGAAAAATGTGACTTCTACGTTCAATCTAATTCCGGCGACGATCTAATCACGCTCAAGGGGAGCGCACGCGGCGTTGGCAAATCGCCGACCTATGAAGTCAATATCTCAGCCCCGGGCGCCTTGCCGATTGACCAAAAGATGAGAGATGCCATCAACGCACACCCTGAAATGGCATCCGTCATCAATCGGTTTGGCATTCAAGGACAAGTCAGCGGGACAGGACGGGTTTTTAAGAATTCTCCCAACGGCGACGTGAACCGCGAATTCGATGTTCGCCTAAAAAACTGTTCAATCCGACACGACAATTTTGATTACCCGATTAACGAAATTGACGGCCTTATTCAAATCCAAAATAACGATTATCGCTTTCGCAATCTTACCGGAAAAAACCATCAGGGAAGAGTTAACTGCGATGGTTATTGGAACCCCAACGAAGGACTCGACGTCACCTTTCTTTGCGAATCAATCCCTCTCGATGATACGCTCAAATATTCTCTCACAAGTGAACTTAGAGAGATTTGGGATAGCCTCCGCATTCGCGGCACGCTCGATCAACTCAAAGTAGACATGACCATGCCACCGGGTGCACCGGAGGTCGAGTTGGCAATGACAGCGAGGATGGGTGCCCGCAACATTCGCCCCAATTCCAATCAAATATCAATTCTTCCCGTTTGGTTTCCTTACGAAGTGAAAGACCTGACTGGACAGGTCAATGTCAAAGACGGCAAAGTCAAACTCACCAATATTCAGGGGAATCACGGTCGCACAAAACTTAGCTGCGAAGGAAGCGGTGCGTACACGAACAATGACTGGTTTATCAGCATCGATCAAATGGAAGTCTCATCACTAAAGGTTGATGGTGATCTTATTGACGCTGTTCCTAAAGAGATTGCGCCGGCAATCAGGCAACTCGAATTTGAGGGAATCATTGGCGTCAGTGGCGCTTTAAAGGTTGAGAGCGCGGGCCGCCAACCAATTCAAAATCAACCGGGGCAACCAACCATTCTGGGCAATGGCCCTCTGCAGGCAAAACTATCATGGTCCGACGTTCGATTTGATTTTAGTGGAGCCCGGATGATGATCGGCATGCCGGTCGAAAACATCTATGGATTTGTCACTGTGAGTGGAATCTCCGATCAGGTTTCTTCCCGATGCAGTGGAAAAATCAATCTTGATACGATCTCTATCTACGGCCACCAAGTCACCGAAATTACTGGACCCATTTGGCTGGATGACCAGGTTATTTTAGCGGGCAATAAAAATAATATTCGACTCGGTGCTGAAAATAGCCCGGTAAGGTACCCGCCGATTAAAGGCAGAATGCACAAAGGCGAAGTTGTATTTAATGCTGAAATGGAAACAGCGGGAATGAATCGTTACCGACTCGATGCAGAATTAACCAACGGCTGCTTGAAGGAATCCTGTAAAGAATTTGGGACTGATGCTCAAAATATCACTGGCACAAGCCGCGCACAAATCGAACTCGAAGGGGACTATGAAGGAATTCAGTCTCAAGCAGGTCGCGGAGCAATTCAAATCTATGACGCAAAAATTTATGAACTCCCAATCTTCTTGCGACTGTTAACGATTCTCAATCTCCAAGATGACCACGCTTTTGATACCGCTAATATCAGTTTCGATGTCCAGGGTGATGAGATCAACTTCGACCAGATGAAATTTACCGGCAATGCCATCTCTCTCAGTGGCGAAGGAAATATGAATCTCGACCAAGACCTCGACTTCAAATTTCACTCGGTCTTCGGTCGCGACAAATATGATATCCCACTTCTCAGTAAACTCTATCACAAGAGCAGTGAACGCATCCTGCAAATTGAGGTCAAAGGCACTGTCGAAAACCCAAAAACCAAACAGCGCTGGTTGAGCCAACTTGGTGAAGCCGGTCCTCTCGGCCAGGGCCGTAAACCTTAAAAAATATTTGCAAGCTATGGAGTCGAATCTAAATAACTCCAGTCACTCAAACGACTCACCGGATCCAATCATGAAAACAGATGCAACCTCTGGAATCAATGGAAGCACTGACATGAACTTAGCCTACCAAGCGCTAAGGTCGCGCAATGCACAGCGACATTCGCCCAAAGAGCTGAAGGTTGACAATCCCTCCATTTCGGACACTCTCGAAACAACCGACCGGGAGGGAAATGGAAAAAACGAATTCCAATCCGCTGCCCGCGACGCTCCTCCAACTGCCCCGCTTGAATCAGGGACACAGCTAGACATCACCGGTTGATCAAATAGATTAGCTCAGAATCTCTATCGAGGCTTCACTCTTTAATCTTGCGTTTAGCGCGATTCAAGGGCCGATTCAGATAGACCCAGTTCAATGCGTCTGAATTAGCGGTCAAAACATCCGGATAGGAATCACCATTAAAATCTTCTACTACCAGCCCGTATGTTCTCGTCTCTGGTAAACCAAATTGAGAGATTGCGTAACGTTTTCCGTCACCTTGATTCAAATACATGGTATTGGCTTGGCCGACGTTGGCAAAAACTAAATCCGGCACTTTATCCTGATTCATATCAGCGAGAGCAACCGCGTAGGAACTGTTGCGGGATTCGCTTAACAATTTTGAATCGCCAAAACCTCCCTTACCATTTCCAAATAAAATCTGATTCGGCTCACCAATGTTTGCAAGTGCCAGATCGAGATGGCCGTCACCGTTAAGATCGCCCACCGCAACCGAACGCGTTTCGTCCGTTCCGGTTCCAAATGGGATCTTCTGACCGAACCCAAGTTTTCCATCGTTTAGTAAAACGAAATTCTGCTGATGGTCACGATTAGCAAGTATGAGATCATTGAAACCATCACGATTCAAATCCGCGACGACCACATCGATCGTCGAATCACTCTGCTCGCCAAATGGCTTGGGAGTTCCCAAATTCGCTTGACCATCATTTAAACAAAAGTAATTTTGGCGACCACGGCAAGTCACCAAAACATCGACATCACCATCGCTATCCAGGTCACTCAAGGTCAGACTTCGCACACTCGAGACGGTCCCGAACGGCACACCCTTCTGGAACTCAGCACGCCCGTTATTCAGAAAGAGTAAATTCGGCGCCATATCGTTTCCAACAACGACATCGAGATCACCATCACCATCCATATCCGCGATCTCTGAAGCGTAAGATGTCGATTGATTGGCCCCCAGCGACCAGACTTGATTAAAACGAGCATTTCCCTGATTCAGGAAAATAAGATTCTGCTGCGGCCAATGTCTACCGTTGGCAACGACAACATCGATATTCCCGTCTGCATTCAAATCGCCGACACGAACAGAAGCCGTTAAATTTTTCTGCGTACCAAGACTCGTGCGGGAATTAGAAACTAAGATACGGTCGGAAATCGGAGTTTGCTGAACACCTCTCAGTGTCGCGGGTTTGCCGAGAACTAAACAGAATAGAACCATCAACGTCATCAACTGGACCGACACTTTCACGGGACCTCCAACTTTCAAATAAGCACCTTGATAGTTTTAGAGATTCACGATCAGTCCAAGCAGACTCTGGCCCGAAAACAGTCAAGCCAAAGTCGTTTCTGAGAACCCCACCTTACATTTACTCTTTGCTGTAGACTCGAACGTAATCAATGATGAACTTCTGTGAAGTGATCGACTCGTCCAGCCCTTTGGCACCGCCCCATCCTCCGCCCATCGCTAGATTAAGAATCAGGTTTTGAGCCTTGTTAAACGGCCATTCCTTGTCATTAGCGGTCTTGTCGTAAACGTAATACTGTTCACCATCGACGTAGCCTCTGACTTCAGTTGGCGTCCATTCAACCGCATAGGTGTGAAATTCACCGGCCATATTGGGAATGTTTTTTGTGCTACTGATCTGATTGTTGATCTTAAAGTAATACGCCGGCGTGTGAACCGTTGCATGGGCGATTCCATCTCCAGTCTCATCATTGACTTCAAAACCAACTGATTCAAGAATGTCGATTTCGCCGCAGTAGGGCCAGCTAATCTCATCGCGATAAGTATCGCCGAGAGTCCAGCCGGCTGCCCAGTTTCCGCGTTCGCGAGGAACTTGAGCCCGCATCTCAATTTTCCCATAGAGGAAACTTACCTTACCTCGTGTGGTCAGGCGGGCAGAAGTCCAGCTTTTGCCATCATCGTTTTTACGAGCCTCGATCACTAAATTGCCATCCTCAAGTCTGGCATTCTCCTTACGCTTAACCGTGTAATACTGAAGTTCATTATTTCCCCAGCCCCAGTTTCCTACGTCGTAAGTCCATTTCGCATCGTCAACTTCGTCTTCATCAAATTCATCAGACCAAGCTAACTTCCACTCATCTCCATCCATCTTCTGAGTTAGACTCTCTGGCGTAATCTGGTGCTCTACCATCGGGGTAAACACGACTCGGTCGATCGATACACTCCCGTTTGAAACATGAAATTTCATTTTATGTGACCCTTTGTTGAAAGGGCTTCCCTCAATGAAGAATTCAGAAACCTCATCCGTGGGAGTAACAGGGATGCTACCGGTAACGTTGTAGGTTCGACCGTCAGTATTATCGACGTAGTCTTCGACCCACACTTGAGCGTCAGCGGTAGCCTGAGCAAAAACCTGAACCCGGTAACGTGCGGCAACGCCGAAATCCATATCAAATGATAACCAACCTGGTTCATTCATATTGACGACACTCGTGTCACCAGCTTCCGTTTTAAATTCCTTACTCGAACCAGTAAGATCTTCCGCTTGAAAAACCCGTACATTGTCCGAAGGCGTCGACTGATTATTTGCTTGCATGTTAGCTTGATTTGAGCAGCCGATCACTGCCCCCAATAAAACGAGAGTCGGAAGGTAAATTAAATTCATGTCAATCCAGATTGAGCGGTGCGGAACATTCTTGAAAACGCTTTCACAAATTACCGAAGACCGGCCAAAATTGCAATGATCCGAGCCTGTTTTGCCTAATTAATTGGTAATTCGCCGAGAAACGGCATCGTGTCAAAGGCTCAGGTACGGCGCTGCACCCACCCGAATTTCTCAACCTCGAACTCTCAAAAAATAGTGGTCTCGCAAGCTTGGCTGGTTAGCACCGCAAAGAGATCAGACATGAAAGCGTCGTGGATTTCCCAAGAATTGGAAATTCTCAAATACCCCGACAGTGTGTCAAACGGGCACTCTACGGTGACGCCGCCCAATTCCTAAAACGGCGATACCGAGCAGAAACACAACGCCTCCCGGTTCGGGAACAGCGAGAATAAAGCTTCCATCGCTTCCAAGATCGTAACCGCTAAATAATCTCGATTCTCCGTTGACCGTCACGGTAAAATCATACAATCCGCTAAACACTCCATCCGCCGCAGCCCACTGTCCATTGCTATCCAAACTGATTCCGTCCAATTCGGTCATCCAATCTCCCTTTACCAAATCAAACCATGGAGCTGCCTCCTCTTTCACGTTCCAATCTTCATCGTAAAGAGGAGCGTTTCCACGCCAGTGGCCGGGATCCCAAACGCCCCACATGATAAACCCGTCGACAGACTGGCTTTCAAATGAGGCCTCCAACATATCCCGAAAGACTTGTTCTTGTTCCTGTGGAGTCAATTGATCTGCGTCATCCCGCGAGTCAAATTCTGTAATTTCGATACCCAAGCCAGTCTCCGCGAGAATATTCAACCGACGGACAATATCCGCTTTAGAAACGTCGTTGCGTGACATGTGCGCTTGAACGCCAATCCGATCGATCGGCGCTCCCGCAGCGAGTAGATCATTGACAAGGTCTCGATATTCAATGACAGCGTTATCACTGCCAGAATTTAAAATATTAAATTCATTGATCGAAAGTACCGAATCAGGGCGGATACTCTCTGCTCGTACAAAGTAGTCTGCCAGCGCCTCAACCTCATTGTCATAAATTCCAGCTTCGACAAAAGTATCAGCGTAATAGCTTTCATGAATCGGCTCGTTGAGTACTTTCCAGTCCGTAATTGCAGGCCCCTCACCCGATTCACTATACCTTCCCATGATTCCGTCAGTACCGAGACGGTCTTCCATCAAGCGATCGTGAAAGTCCTGCACGTCAAACGATGACTCCGGGCGAAATTCAACTGGAGTCGGCCAGCGATCACGCTGCCAAACAACCGACGCACCCGTCACAGATAAACCATTTCCCTGTGCTAGTGAAATCGCACGGTCTGGAATTGCCGGACCACTATTTTCAAACGCAACCCACTGCAATCCAACCGTTGGGACAACGTGATTAAAATTTGACAAAACAGCCTGCCGATAATTTACGGCATCCTGCCAATCAGGCGTGTAACGTGATTGCCCCAAATCAGTCAAATTTGGAAGTAGATTTTGTTTCTGAGTCTCGTTGAGCGAATGAAATTCAGTTTCGCTAATTGAAAAAAAACGATCCCTTACTTGAGTGCCAAATTTGAAGGCATGCTTTTTCATGCGGATGTCAACAATCGCATCCCCAAGCGGATTTCCAAAAGCGTCCTGGACTGTCAGTGTGAGATCAGATTTTCGGTGGGAAAGATCCTGCCCAAAAAGTTCGCCGCTAATTCCTGCATTAGCAACAAGCAACCAACAGAGCAGTTTGCAAGCTAGTTTTTGTTTCGACATCATTAGCGTATCAACCGGGGAGGGAGTTGCGAGCGTCTTCGCTCATAAAAAAAGGAACCGAGCGGTCACTAAATGATAACCAACGACGCCTTATATTCCCAATGATTTAAAAAAACGACCACCCCTCCTTGATTCCTTTCTCGTGAACTACGCTTTATCCTCTTACCTTTGTTTTCGTTCCGCCTTGAACCAAGAACTCCCCTCGATCGCCCAATCAGTCGTCCCAAAAACAAAGCACTAAAGGCTAATAGGTCAAAACTCGAGAGCTTCGATTGGCGATTTCATTTGCGGAATGAAGCCACAACGATAGACTATTCAACATGGGCAACAAAAAATTATTTGGAAGAGACGTCGATGACTGGGTCGATGAATACGCATTGAGCCACCAAAATGGCATAAATCAGGTTTGCCACACGATTGGGATTCCAACCATTGTCATCGGATTACTACTGATGCCATTTGGTTTTTTCTGGCTCTGGTGTTTGTACGCGGGAGTCACCCTATTTGTAGCTGGATGGGTTTTCCAATTCATTGGTCATGCATTCGAAGGAAAACCTCCAGAGTTCTTAAAGGACTGGAGATTCCTTTTCGTTGGCCTGCGGTGGTGGATTAGAAAAATTAGCAAATAACCCAACAGGGACACATTGGCTTACGCGGTGCGTTGCCAAATATGTTCCCCACTGTCGACATTGATAGTCTCCCTAATTCGCTGCTTGCCTCTATTTTTTAAATTGCCGGTGCTTGGCATCGCCACCCGTCATCAAATAGCCCATCAAATCGTTGAGCTCCTGGGCATTCAATTTATCCAACAGATTTTCTGGCATTTGAGATACCTTTGACGGGCGAATTTCATCGACCTCATCTTTCGCAACAACAATTGGATCCGCCCCCACCGTCCCGGGATAAATCGCCATCTTACCCCCGTCTTGCTCGGTTACGATTCCCTCAATCAGACGCCCGTCCGCCAAGACGACCAGCGACGAACTGTACTGATCAGAAATATTGCGGCTTGGGTGAATGATCGTCTCAATCACATAATTGCGATCAAATTTATTAGGAACACTCGTGAGGTCAGGGCCTACGCTTCCACCGAGTCCACGTACCCGATGGCACTGAGCACAGCCAGCACCGAAAAACAATGAACGTCCACGCTCAAAATTAGACTTATTTTTGACCTGCTTTGATACGGTTTCGACCGTCCATTTTTGCCCGGGACCAACAGGCGCCGCGTATTCGAAATCGGGAACTGGATTAAAGTCTTCACCAGTAATCGATTCAAGCGCCTCCCGCTCCGCGTTCGTACAATTGGTAAGTGCCTCGTCTCGTATTCGCGTTAAATATTTGGAAAACGAATTTCCACCTGCTGTCTTTGCTGCGGCATTCAGGAATTCAAAATATTCGCGTCGTGAATCCAGCGACCAACCTTCACGAAGATTACGTAGCATGAATGCGTATCCAATCTCGCGGGTGGGTGGATGATTACCCAACATTCGCTCGATTGATCCGCCATACCGTCTGTTTCTCGAGATTAATTCCGACCACTTTGGCGTTTCCGGTGAATTTCGATTCTTAATTAACTCCATCGCTTTTTTCGCTACCGTCTCGCTTCTTAGGAAGGTCAGCACACGGATGAGTTCGGTGTTCACATCGGGTGAGGCGTGCGGAAACAACGGATCTAGTTCTTTGGTTAAAACCGTCCTCTGTTTTTTCGTTAAATCCCCCAGTCGGATCATGCCTAGCGAATAAGCACGCAATAACCCCAGAAGCTGTGACTCCGATAAATCTTCAGGGTTGAGACTTGTTAGCGAATCAAACAGCGATTGTTGATGCGCCGAATCTCCCATTCGTGCAAGGGCGACCGCACCTGTAATCCTTGCTTGTGGGTTCGATTCACCTAACACGCGATTCGCCCATTGCTCGACCGGTTGACTTTCAATCGCCACGCGAGCAGCGTGACGAAGAAACCGATCTTCACTTGAAAGCTCTGACCATGCGTCATCTACAGCCTTTGCGTTGGTAACGCCATGGTATTTCTCAAGCGTCCGCCGTCGCAATTGAGCCTCGGTTAAACTTGGTTTAGCCGGCGGAGCGCATGACTCATCACCAATATAGCGAACTCGAAACACAGCCGCTTGAGCGCCTCGCCCACCGACGGCAAAATACAACGCCCCGTCATGACCAACAATCGCATCCGTTACTGGCAGTGGAGAACTGTAAACAAATGGATCGGCTGTTCCGGTATAACCAGCTCCTACCGATTTTAGATCGATTGAGTAAATCGTACCGAATGTCCAATCCAAGGCAAACAGTCCACTTTGATATCGGGTCGGAAATTTCAATCCAGCGCCGGAGACGACGCCGGTCGGAGACCCCGGTCCAATGTCGACAACCGCAGGGAGGCTATCTTCATAATAGGCTGGCCACTTTCCAGAACCGTGCCGCCAACCAAAATCAGCTCCACTAACGACATGGCAAATTCGAGTTGGCCGATACCATGGAGAACCTAAATCCCACTCCATATCCGCATCATAAGTAAACAAATCCCCAGCCTGATTTAATGCGATGTCATACTGATTTCGAAACCCAATCGCATGCACCACTTGCTCATTCGTCTCAGGATCAAGTCGAGTCACCCATCCTCCCGGTGCCATGATTCCGTTGGCATGTCCATTCGAATCTGGCATCCGCGGCAAAAGCAGATCCTCAGCCCAACTTTGGACCCGTGATGCCGTATGAGCCGCCAGTTTCGAGTGATTACCACTATCGACAAAAATACCTTTTTCATCCTCGGTGAGAATCAAAGCATGGTTTCCATGTTCGCCTCCGCCCGTTGTACTGGGAATTTCTGTCATTGAATCCAATTTATCGTCTCCGTTTGAATCGGTAAGACGATAAAGATGGCCCCCATTACGATGAAACCAAAGACTATCAAACGCCCAAAGCAATCCCTGCGCGCCCGACAGTTTTTCTAATGAATCGACCGATACCTTTTCAACGATCGGAGGGCCGCTCTCTTTAACCGTCATCCGATACAAACCCGCACCACCTTGGTCTGATGCATAAATCCTTCCTTGCGGGTCAGTTGCCATCGAAACCCAACTTCCCTGTTCTTTGGGAACGGTGTACACAGGTTCAACGACAAACCCCTCGGGGGCCGTAATATTCTCTGAATTCAATTGGACAACCGGGGTCGCAGAACGAAGCCCAGGAATATTCCAAGGGCCTTCTCCGAGCGTGCCAATTTTAACTGGTTTCTTCCATGCCGCATCATTGAAATCAACGGTCTCCCAGGACGGTACTTTTTCCTCACTGTACTTCCAGGAAACAACATCTGATACGACGGTGGCCAAGGCTTTTAATTTGGCAGGCTGACCACCTTTGCCATCTTGTTTCACATCAAGCTTAAAGACAATCCCAGCAACTCCGCCTTCATTGGTTCCTTCAATTGCAATCACGTTTTTCCCTTTTACCAAAAAAGGAGCGACGTTTAATTTAAGCGGTGATTCCCACGCGCTACTCACGCCAACTTTCTTTCCATTGATCCACATCGCCATTTGATTGTCACACGTCGCATACAATGTCGCGAACTTGGGTGTTGAATCCAAATCAAATGATCTTCGAAACCATAATTTTTGATTGGTCGATGGGGATTTACTCCAGATCCATTGAGCAACCGGTTTGGAATTTAACCATTGAGAATTAATCGACTTCGAAGCATCAGTCGCCTTTTGGGCCTGAACAGATGCCGATAAACAAAACAGGACTACCCAAAAGAGAAAAAACGAATTTCGAATCCGAAAAATTAAACGAGCTCTGGGACTGTAATACATGGTATTCCCGCTAGAATGAAACTGTGGACCAACCAAGCCGGTTGTTAGTCGCTTATGACAATATATCGGATACAGACTCTTAGGTAAAAAAAATACGATGTGGGAGAAGACAAAATGAACATTTGCCGATTCGTCTCTGGAATCTTAATAGGAATTTGCTTCTCCTGCGTTTCCGGCAGAGTTAGTCAAGCGGAAGAAAAAACAGCGGTTCACCAACGCGATGCAAGACCCAACATCGTCTTTATCATGTCGGATGACCATGCCTGTAATGCAATCAGCACCTACGGTGGCCGACTCGCGGGCATCGCTCCGACTCCCAACATCGATCGAATTGCAGCCAGCGGTATTCGATTAGATCGTTGCTTTGTTACTAATTCAATTTGCACGCCCAGCCGCGCTGTGATTCTTTCGGGTCAGCACTCCCATAAAAACGGGGTGAAAACCCTCATTGATGCGTTCCCTGGCCCCGAATCAGGCACACCGAATGTTGCCAGCATCCTTCAACGATCTGGCTACCAAACTGCCTTAATTGGCAAATGGCATCTGCGGTCCGCTCCGTGGGGTTTCGATTACTGGAAAATCGGACCAGGGCAGGGCAAATATCACGACCCATTTTTCATCGCTTCAACCGACGGAACCGCCTACACCACGAAAGTCAGGAAACTCAAGAGAACCAAGGGCTATTACACCGACTTAATTACCGATTACGCAACCCAATGGCTAGACCAGCGAGACACTTCCAAACCATTCTTCCTGATGCTGCACCATAAAGCCCCTCATGGAAAATGGGAGCCCGCAGACCGTCACCAAGACTACCTTAAAAATGTTGTGATTCCCGAACCCGATTCGCTTTGGGAAGATTTCTCCCATCGTTCGCCCGCCACGATCGATATGGGAACTTCAATCACCAATCGCTTAAAAGATCGACGGTCCATGGTCGGCGATGTCCAAAAACCGGACTGGTACGGCGGTCCCGTTGAAATGGCCGGCATGACTGACAAAGAAAGAGGACAAGCCGCCTACCAAAAGTACCTCCATCAGTACCTCGCCTGCGTCAAAGCAGTGGATGAAAACGTCGGCCGCGTCCTGGATTATCTAGACGACAACGGACTCGCAGAAAACACCCTTGTTGTTTACACATCCGACCAAGGTATGTTCCTCGGAGAGCATGACTATTTTGATAAACGCTGGATTTACGAAGAGTGTTTTAAAATGCCATTCCTCGCCAGTTTTCCAAATCGAATTCAACCCGGAACGGCTGACCAAAAACATCTTTGTTCCAACTTGGATTTCGCCCAAACTCTTCTAGACTACGCCGAGGTCACCGATGCACCCGAAATTTCGCAGATGCAAGGGTTGAGTTTGAAACCGATTCTCGAAGGAACGCATCCGGCATCCTGGAGGGATGCAGTCTACTATCGCTACTGGATGCACCTCGCTCACCACCAAATTCCCGGGCACTATGGCGTGAGAGACAGTCGTTACAAGCTTGTTTTTTTCCATGGACTGCCGTTAGACGCTAAACTCGGCGGAGGCAATTTCCCGCCCTCAACTGCAGGTTGGGAATTTTATGATCTCCAACAGGACCCCAACGAAACCAACAACGTCTATGGCAAAAATGAATACGCTTCGGAAATCCGTCGGATGAAACAACGATTGCTGGATTTAAAAATCGAATACGACGACCGAGACGACCAATACCCTGAATTACTAAAATTAAGAAATCAACTTTGGGATAATTCAACGAATGAATAAGACCCCAAAATCCATCCAGTACGTTTTCAAGGTATTTAAAACCGTCGCCGCGCTGGCAGTCCTCGGATTGGTCGTATTTTACGCGCCTAATCAACTAAGCGGAAATGAGACGCGACCCAATATCTTGATCATTTTCACTGACGATCAAGGGGTAAGCGACCTCGGTTGCTATGGCTCCTCAACCAACTTAACCCCACGCTTGGACCAGCTCGCCAAAGAGGGAACAAGATTCACGCAGTTCTACGCTCAGCACGTCTGCGGGCCTTCTCGCTCCGCTTTGTTGACTGGCCGCTACCCGTTTCGAAGTCAAGGCTGGGGGATGCCGGCAAAGGAAATAACATTCGCTGAGCTACTCGAACAAACTGGATATCAAACGGCCTGCATCGGCAAATGGGATGTATCAAATAGAAAACCAATCCTTGATCGAATGCCTAACGCACAAGGTTTTGACTACTTTTTTGGAACACTCGGTGCAAACGACAACGGACTGGTCAAGTTTCACGAAAACAATGAACTCGCTGGACAGACTCGTGACATGGGGAGTTTGACGGAACAATACACTGACAAAGCAATTCACTTTCTATCGCAACAGCGGGATCCCGAAAAACCCTTCTTGCTCTACCTGGCCCACACGATGATGCACACCATCATTGATGCATCACCAAAATTTAAAAATCAATCCGCTGGTGGACTTTACGGCGATGTCGTCGAGGAGTTTGATTTTCACACTGGACGATTACTCGACACACTGCAGCAACTTGGGCTGGACGAAAATACCATCGTAATTTACACCAGCGACAATGGTCCTTGGAACCAACCTGCTTACACGAACAAAAAAAAGGGACACCCAGAAGGGGCAATTTTCTGGGGAGAATCAAAAGGATTACGAAACGGCAAAGGATCTTGCTACGAAGCCGGTTCCCGAGCCCCGTGTATCATTCGATGGCCGGGAAAAGTCCCCGCCAACCAAACTTCCGATGCGATACTGGCAACGATTGACTTCCTGCCAACGTTTGCCAACCTTAGCAAGTTTTCAATTCCAACCGACCGAATCATTGACGGAGTCGACCAAACTCAACTAATCCTCGGAGAAAGTAAAACAGGAGCGAGAGATACCTTTTATTACCAAGGGAACGGAATCCGAAAGGGTAAATGGAAATACCTCAAGGCCAGACACAATGTCCCAGGATATGCCAAAGACACTAACCGAGAATTGGTCGAGGAACTTTACGATCTTGAAAGCGATCCTGCCGAATCCAAGAACTTAGCGGCTGAACACCCAAAAACTATCCAACAGCTGAAATCACTTCTGAAGAAAATTGAAACTAAGGCATTTGAAAAAAAACCAACTCCAACCAATGAGCCTTAGTGGACCACCGCCACACGCGTTGGCCTCTCCGGTTGGCTCACTTTTTTTGCCTCGTTTTCTTGAGCTTTGATTTTGCCCTCTTCGATTGAGGCCACGGCAGTGCTTGGACTGAGGTCGCTTTCTCCTTCCACAAACTCTGCATGCTTTTAAATCGCTCCGACTCGACGGCAGACAGATCATGCAACTCACTTCGATCCTCACTGATATTGAACAACTCCCATTTAACATCATCTTGACCATGGCGCCCTTTGGCCACTAACTTCCAATCCCCCATTCTCAGAGCACGATTTCCTTCGTGTTCGAAAAAGAGCATTTTGCGATCGAGTTGCTGTCCTTGAAACACAGGCTGCAAGCTTGCCCCTTCGAGTGGAGTTAGAACAGCGTCTCCACGTTTTTCGGGATACGCAACATTTGCCACATCTAAACAAGTCGCCATCAAATCAACCAAGTGGGATGGCTCGGATCGCAGCTCGTCTTTGGACTGAAACCCCATTGGCCAATGCACGACCAACGGAGTAGAAATACCACCCTCATGGACGTAATGTTTGTACTCACGAAACGGGGTATTGGAAACATTCGCCCAATTACGGCCGTAACCAATATAAGTGTCAGCCGGCCCCGGCATGACGTGACCACGTCGTACCGGATAGCCATCTCGTGTTTGTGAAGGAGCTGACGATTGATAGTGCTGTAAATCATCAGAAATGACTGGCAACGTCGGTGAGGCAGCCCGCATCTTTCGCTCCCCGGAAGTGTTCCTTCCTCCAGCTTCGGCACATCCGCCATTATCTTGCATAAACATGACCAGGGTATTGTCTAGCTGTCCTTCTTGACGCAGAGCTTCTACGATTCTTCCGATCCCCTGATCCATTTGATCGACCATTGCTGCGTAGACTTCCATGCAGGCGGCCTCCCATTCTTGGTCTTCTACATTCGCCCACTCCCCGATCATGGGTGACAATTCAGCCTTTTTGGAGATAACTCCTAACGCTTTCATTTTCTCATAGCGAGCTTGCCGAATTCCCTGATAACCACCGTCATAAACTCCCTCGTATTTTTCAATATCACGAACTCGAGCGTGCATTGGCCAGTGGGCCGCAGTGTAGGCGACGTACATAAAAAACGGCTTGTCATCCGAATGCTCATTGATAAATTTCACGGCGTTGTCACTCACCGCATCTGTAAAATGATAAGGCTCTGTGGGCTGATAATGATCATCATTTCGAATCGTAATTGGTTCGTTATCACGAGTTAGCGAATTGGGATCCCACAGGCTCGATGCACCATTGATGATCCCATAATATCGATCGAATCCACGCTGTAATGGCCAGTTAAATTTGTCCGCCGCAACTTTAGGAAATGTTTTCCCGGTAACATGCCATTTCCCAACGCAGTACGTCGCATATCCCTCCGGTTGCAACACCTCGGCGATCGTGGCACACGAATCGTTAAGTTCGCCCCGATATCCTTCCACACCACGGTCGGCAACCATATGGCCAATGCCTGCCTGATGCGGATACAACCCGGTCAACAAAGATGCCCGCGTCGGACAACATCGACCGGTGTTATAAAACTGCGTAAACCTCAACCCATTCCTCGCTAATCCGTCGAGTACCGGTGTCTTAATTTCGCTGCCGTAACATCCAATATCGGAATACCCCATATCGTCCGATAAAATCAAAATAATATTTGGACGTTGAGCAAACATCGGCCCGGAAACCAAAACCAACAAGGTAATCGCCAAACTAAAAACTTTAATCATGGTGTGTTCCATCAAATGAAATCCAAATAAATATCGCTGCAAACTTTACTCAAATCTCAACTGTCTGCATGGCAGTTGCCGTTTAAATTCAACACTCAGAATTGGCTCACCTAGTCCACACGGACATCTTAACCAAATTGGTCATAAGCCTGTTTTTTACTGAGCACTTTTGCTTTGATGTAGCCATGCGCCAATGACTCACCAAACGGATCGACATAAACTCGCCCTCGCTTTGTTTTGTCGGCATCCACGTTGAGCACATGGATGTTAAATATATAGGCACTCTGTGAACTAGCCTTGAACCAATGAATGTTATCCCGGTAGTCGGACACAGTAGAGTAATCGCCCACCCCGAATTTTTGATCAAGAGTCGGCTTGATGATCATAAAGTCCTCGCCGTCTTCAACGCGATCGTAATGTCGACCGTGACAATCACCTTTAAGCACAAGAAATGCGGTCGCCATGTTGTAATGACCATGAGGTGCAACCGAACGATTCTTTTTCAACGCAAAAATCTGATGGCCGAAAACAAGCTTCGTTGGCAAGCCTTCGACTTCAGGAAATCGCTTGCTTACGGCACGCTCGCCGCGGTCACTGAGAGGGAGGTTTTTGGTTAACTTCTCAAAGTCAACGAATTTCATCAAATCCGTCAAATTGACTTTCGCCATCAATTTTTCGACTTGCTCTTGCCACTCGACCTGAGTCAATTTGCGATTCTTGATATCGTTTCCGAGAGTATTGAGTTCCGCCAACCAAGCCGCGGCAAGCGGTTTGATCTCGTCCGAGAAAACGCCGCGGCAAAACAGAGACTCCAGGAGCGAAAACGTCAATGTGGAACCAAGCACACCTTGGTTAAATGTCCGACGATTGAGATTCGACATTTGTTGCCTCCAATTGAACCTGACTGAGGAAACTAACATCTTAGACGGCTAGGCATGCAATTGCCATCAAACGTCGGAAGCAAATTAGGCGAGTTGATACACCTCTCCATCACTCGCATCCTGCTTTTCTTGCATCCACAGTTGATTTGCCTTCACGGCCTTCGATTCATAGGCCTCATCAAACAATTCGTAATGGACGTTGCGTTGCCGTGGTGTAAATCCAAGTGAAGAAATTGCCTCTCGCATTTGTTCAAGCGACAAGTAATGAACTGTCCCCGCCTCGGCCACTACGTTTTCTTCAATCATCAAACTACCCATGTCGTTGGCTCCGTAGACCAACGCGAGTTGTCCGATCTTTAAACCTTGGGTGACCCAACTGGATTGGATATTAGGAATATTGTCGAGGTACAAACGCGCGATGGCTTGCATTTTTAAATACTCAAACGCCCCGAGCGGTTTAACGTCTGACATTTGCGTATTGTCCGGCTGGAAAGTCCAACAGATAAACGCTTTGAAACCACCCGTCTCGTCTTGAAGTTGTCGCAATCGATCGAGATGCTCAATACGTTCCTGCTTCGTCTCCACGTGTCCAAACATCATCGTGGCGCTACTCTTGCCACCAAGTTGGTGCCAGACACGCATTACATCAAGCCAATTATCAGAATTGACTTTTCCACGAGTAATTGCGTCGCGGACACGGTCTACTAGAATCTCCGCGCCGCCTCCGGGTAAACTTCCCAGCCCCGCCGCCTTAAGCCGCGTCAGAACCTCTTCCAGAGAACAATTATTTACCTTGGTAAAATGGTAAATTTCTGGCGGACTAAATCCGTGGATGTTTAATTGAGGGAAGTGAGATTTAATATCCGAGAGCATCTCCTCGTACCAATCCAATTTGTACTTGGGATGCAAACCACCCTGCAACAAAATTTGATCGCCACCAAGGGCTACAGTCTCTCGGATTTTCCCAAGCAACTCCGCACGATCCAGTACGTAACCCTCAGGATCTTTGGGGCCGCGATAAAATGCGCAGAAATTGCAAACCGCAGTGCAAACATTCGTGTAGTTGATATTTCGATCGATGTTGTAGGTGCGATAAGACTCGGGATGCAGACGCCGTGTGACTGCATTTGCTGCAGAGCCCAGCAATGCCAGATCATTACACTCGGTCAATGCGAGTCCCTCTTCGGGAGTCAGCCGCTCTCCGGCAACAGATTTTTCAAGCAGTTTGGCAATCATGAAATTGTAATTGGTAAGATTGTGGTATCAGTTGAAGCTCAGAAGCATGACGAAAGAATTGATCCATTCCCGCTTTCTCGTCCACTCCTAAATGAAAATGTAAATAATCCTGCAGGTACTGAACGCATTCCTGTTCCTGCAAAGCATACTCGCCATGGTACGCGCGAGAAATTGATTCGATGGAATTCAATCCAAAATCACGAGATTCCGACAAAACTCGGTCGAGGCGATCGAGGTCGGCATCGGCCCACGCTGCCCACACAGCAAACACAAAGGGCCGCCCGGACCACTGATTCCATGCTCCTCCAAGATCCCAAACATAAGGGAAATTCTCGTCCGTAGCATTCATCGCCCGATCACCAATGATCAACGCCGCATCAGCAGATGTCTTTCGCCAATCATCATGAATCGCAAGAGAGTGACAGTTTGGTGTAACCCCAAATTTTTTATCTAGAAACACACGGGTCAGTGCGCGACTCGTTCGCGAACCTTCATCCAAGGCAAGTGTCTTAATCTCTTCCGCCGGAACGCGACTCATAAGCTTGACACTCCAAACTGGCCCCCGACAGGCAATACAAGCATCGGAAACAATCACGTAGTCTGGATTACTGACAGCTTCCACGACTGGAATCAGAGCGGCGTCGAAATGTCGGGCTGAAAGGCGGTCCGCCAGCCGGCTTGGCAGATCAAAAATGACCTCAAAATCATGCTGGTCCTTGAGCCCGGCTACCAGGGGTTTGGTGTTTAAGTAGGAAACCGCGCCAATTTTGGGTCGACCCATGGGTCACTTTCAAGCCTGAAACTCGGGGTGTGCTCGTCATTTTAAACCGCGATGCGAGTTGATTAAAGGCAGCTTACAAAAGCATCGGCCATTCCATGCCTAACTCTCTCGCACGCCAACCCACAAAATCCGATTTCCGCCCTTTGATGAAATCAAAGAAGAACCTGAAATTGCCTCTCGCCCCTGTTTTAACCGCATCGATCTACCCTCTGTAACGTAAACAAAAACCGTCAATTTCCCCAAAACGAACGAAAACGAGTCGTTTTAAACTCACTGATTCGCCTTTAACCCGACGACGCCAGGCTTGCGATCCAGCCACACCTTCACGCGATTGCCGCATTCCTTCGGTAATTTGTACGCTTTGTACCGACTAGAGCCAGATCGTCGACCTTGCCCATTGGCTAAACTTTTTTAACACTGACAAAAACAAGGTATTCTCGGGTTGTATTGGTCGAAACTAATATTGACCGTTAATTATCAGGAGAGCAATGTGCGTTTTTCATCCACCCTCATTTTTCTGACCACCCTATTTTCCGGTTATTTTTGCATCGCAACGGATGCAAACGCTCAACAGGTCATCTACCAAAACGAGAATTGCGCTCCGACGGAATTCTACAAGCCAAGTGACCCGTGGACCCGCGGAAAGCTGTTCAACATCCAGACGGGTAACACCGGTCTCTTCTTTAACTGCGACGGCGAACAGGCAAAACGCTACTCCCCGTACATTTGTTGGAAGCCAATCACCGAAAAAGCTCTTCCAACCAGAACTGGTATCTGGAATTCGATTAAACAAGACATTGCAGAAGTCAAGCAACGGGTGAGAGACGGCTCTTGCTGTGACCTTGGCTGTACTTGTGCCGATTGCCACAAAGCGAGGAAAAACGGTGACATCGGCGGGTGTGCATCCTCAGTCAACGGCGGCGGCAGCCAGTGCAGTCAACCATCTTGCCAAAGCTGTGCCAGCAACACTCCGCCCATTGTAACTCCCACCGTCGACAACGCTAAACCAGCGACGCCACTTTCGAACACCGCTGCAATCCGCAACGTTTCCACCAACCAGTCATCACGACGCCCCATCGTCCCTGCCAAAGTTGACGCGACAAACCATGGCAAGAAGTTTGGTTTAATTCAATACCGCAAGCCACCAATCACCTCCGCCAACAATTAACAAGCGGAACAAAAGGCCACCTGAAAATTCAAATTGAGAGACTGGCACCTCGGCCACTCCAGCGGTTAATTAGCCATCGAATGCTAACGCCTGCTGGAGGTCTTCAATAATGTCGCTGCTATTCTCTATGCCGCATGCGAGCCGGATCATATTGTCCGAAATCCCAAACGACTTTCTCTCTTCGGGTCCGTATCCCCAATAGCTCATTACCAGCGGTTGCTCAATTAAGGATTCGACCCCCCCAAGGCTTGGAGCAATCCTCGCTAACTTCGCGCGGTCAACAACTTTTGACGTCTCTTTCCAATCCGCATCCGCGACTTCAAACGTTACCAAACCCCCGAATCCACGCATCGTCTCTTTGGCAATTTGATAGTCTCGATGCGAAGGAAGACCTGGATAGAGTACGCGAGAGACCCGCGGATGGCTTTCGAGAAACTCCGCCACGCACTGCCCATTCTCATTGTGCCGCTGCATCCTAAGTTCAAACGTTTTTAATCCTCGCTCGAGAAGGTAACAGTTGTGTGGCGAATTAACCGAGCCGGTCACACCACGCAAAGCGCGAATATCGGCCAGTTTTTCCGAGCAACCCAAGACAATTCCAGCCAACAGATCATTGTGCCCACCCAAATACTTAGTGGCCGAGTGCACAACATAATCAACGCCAAAATTTATGGGCCGCACATTAAAGGGAGTTGCAAGCGTTGCATCAATCAATGTTTCGACTTGATACTTTTCTCCAATTCCAGCGAAACGCTCGAGATCAAGAATACTCAAATGTGGGTTCGTCGGAGACTCACTTACCAACAATTTGGTTTTGGAATTTATCGCGGATTCCATTGCAGCATAATCGCCAGTCTTTACCTGACGGGTGACAATTCCAAATCGGGAGAGGTGTTTTTTGCAATATTCTCTCGAACGATGGTAACACTCATCAAAAAATATGATCTCATCGCCGGAACTCAATTTTGCGTTGAACAAACCAACCAAGGCAGCCATTCCACTAGAAAACAGAATCCCTTCCTCCGCGTTTTCCAAAGCTGCCAATTTCCTTTCAACGACCTGTTCGCCTGGAACGCCGTACCGACCATACTCGCCACGGTCCTCGTCGTTTTCGATGAAATTGATAATGCTCTGAGTGTCAGTAAACGTAAAGGTCGACGCCAAAACAACGGGATCCGTAATCGAATTGGCTACCTTTTGTCGTTGCTCGCCGGCGTGCACCGACAACGTCGAAACCCCAACCGCGCAACCGTCCACTGGATCAAAATTTATTGCTCTGCTTTGCTTGCTTGACACGCTATGTTAACCCTACTCAAAAATAGAAATCGCAACCACCAATTCCGCGCATAAAAACTTATGTCAAAACGGCGGAGATAAAACAGAGAGAGTTAGCGATTGCAAAACCTGCAAAGAACTGCCCGAAGGCAGAGTGCGTCCCACCCTAGTGCAATTGCAGTTGGTGAGGTTGAAGGCTCTTTAGCAGATAAAGGCTGCAAGCGGCTAACAAATCCCTATGCCCGAAGTATACCCAACAAATAATCGTTCTTGCAAGAATAAATTCGAATTAATGTGCAGGAGCAAACAACGGCGGATTCGCAACCAAAGGATCGCTGCAAAACGGCATTTAACCCCGCAAATTTAGATCTGAAACAAAACATCGAGATTTCCGGTGGCAACGCGTCCGACGCCCCAACGATGAAAGTGAAACAGATCACGCCAACAATCCGCCAAGATCGTCCTCCATGGTTTTACACGGCCTGCCAACTCACGAGTGATCGTTTTGTGAAAACATTCGTCACCGAGTCCGTTTGCAAAAATCCATCCAATGCCTATCTTACAGTTATGACAAAACTCAACCGAGAAGAGCTAATCCGTTTAGTGGACCACATCATGACGACCAGCGGGTGCATCGTCGATGTGGACGCATTGCTCAGTCGTCTTGAACAAAATGTACCGCACCCCAATGTCAGTGAGCTAATTTTCAATCCGCCCAGCGGGAAAGCAATGACAGCCGAACAAATTGTTGACCTCGCGCTCAGCTACTAAAAAATCTTACCCCACCCTTAATAACCCAACGCATCCTCAACCTTGGAGAGCTTTGAACCCATGAAACGACGTACCTTTTTAAAATCAACTTCCGGCATCGCTTCCGTCGCAATAGCATCCTCACTTACAAACTCTATCATGGCATTCCCTCATTCTCTTCCTGACAACAGCAAGTACAAGAAGACAATTGGCCTGCAATTATGGACTGTTCGAAACCAGATGCAGGAGGACAAACAAAAAACGCTTAGATCGATCTCAGATGCCGGCTACTATCAAGTGGAACTCGGCGACACCAACGACGCCGCCGAACTCCTTCCAATCTGCAAAGACCTAGGCTTGGCTGTAACTTCTAGTTTCCTCAATTGGCAAGCTGTCTGCACTCCGGATGCCAAAGGAGTGCCGTCGCTCGACAAAATACTCGAGCAAGCTCAGAAGGCTAATCTCAAGCATCTAGTGTTTGGATATATCAATAAACCCAATCGTCAGACGGCGGACCAATTCAAACGTTATGCAGAAACTTCAAATCAATTCGGAGAAAAATGTGCCAAATCCGGCATTCAGCTGTGTTACCACAATCACTCTTTTGAATTCGCTCCACTCGAAAATGGAAAAACCGGATTTGACTTGCTGATCGAGGAGTTTGACAAAAATCATTGCAAATTTGAACTTGACGTTTTTTGGGCAAAAATTGGAGGCTGGGATCCTATCGAGACGCTTAACAGACTCAATGGACGCGTGTCCCAAGTCCACCTGAAAGATCTCAAGACTGGTTCGAAAACCTGTTTTGATGAAGGCCAAGTTCCACACGAAGCTTTCAAAGAACTGGGCAATGGCAGTATTAACATGGCTGAAGTCATGGCCGTCTCCGAAAAAATTGGTGTCGAGCAATGCCACGTTGAACAGGATCAATCTCCTAATCCGATCGTCAGTATCGGGCAAAGTATTGACCACCTCAATACGCTATAAGGCTTGAGAAAACTTTTTGACATCACCACCCATACAATCTGAGAATGCCCCTGCCTCTCTGCGCGGTTACACGTGTGGATTGGCAGGATTCGCGATTTTATTGTTTGCATCCACTTGGAAGCTGTGGACGCCTCAAAATATTTTCCCTCAAATCCCGTTTCTGGCGTCCCTAATCACGACGCCTACTTGGGTCGATTGGCTTTGCCTTGGATTGTCTTTGGCTGCTCTTGTGGTTTGCTTGCTTGCCAAAGAAGGCAGAACACTGACTGGCGGGCTGTTTTTATTCGCCGCATCCACCACGGTACTGATCCTCTTGGATCAGCATCGCCTCCAACCATGGGCCTACCAAATGGTGATTATCGCAATCATCATTTCCACATCCGCAAAATCAAACGCGATTCGCCGAATCCAAATCATCACGGTCAGTATTTATATTTTTTCGGGAGTAAGCAAACTGGATTACCAGTTTGTCCATACCGTTGGGGATCAAATGCTCTCGGCTCTCGTTGGCCTCCTCGGATTAACGACTGAAAACTGGCCAACCCAAGCAAAAAATATCGCTGTTCTTTGTCTCCCATTTACCGAAATTCTGATTGGCATTGGATTGCTAATTCCCAAGACTCGAAGCTTGGCGATGGCCGGTGCTGTAACAATGCACGCAGCCTTAATATCACTATTGTTTAAAAATGTGAGTGGATCCAGCGTCTTAATCTGGAATCTATTTTTCATCTTTCAAATCATCTGGATCTTTTATCGACAGCCAAAATCGATCCCCCAAGCAACTCAAAGCCCACCTCTGACAGACTCTCTCGGCTACTTAATCACGCTGTGTGTCGTAGTCTTCCCCCTGACTCAACCTTGGGGGATTTGTGACCATTGGCCTGCGTGGCAAGTTTATGCTCCGCGATGCAGCCGCGCAAAACTTGACAGTCCGCTAGATGACAATGAACTCTGGAGCAACTTTGAGAAATGGTCAAACCAAACACTGGCAGTTCCAGTTTACCCTCAGGCAAGATTTGAATTCGCCGTGGCAGTTGCAGCTCAACAGAAATTCAATAGATCACGTGGGCTTCCAATCGAAGTCTCGGAAGCTTCCAACCGCTGGAACGGAACCCGTGTTTCCAAACGAATCGCGGGAGACCAAATAAAAATGCAAATGCGTCAGTACTGGCTCAACACCCGCGCAAGAGAGACCTGGACTGAGACAACAGAAGAGACGCCGGACTAAACGATCAGTTTAAGTTCAACCGACGCGTCGATTAGGATGGCGATCAACGAGCACAGTTTCAGGCGCCGGAGCTTTGACGAGCTTTAATTTCGACGGCGTAATAGGAGGCCTTTCGAACACAACTCGATTCGAACGCCGATCCCGCGTGAAACGTTGCTCTCCGATCATCTTCTGTTTTGAGTCCGCCCAATGCTGAGCCTCATCGGTAAGATCATTCATTAATCCTTGAGCACCCAACCGAAAAGCATCCAAGGTTTCCCTACGAGCTTTTCTTGGCACGCGAATCTTCGGACCAAAAATTACACGCACGCGGGACAGCGGTCGAGGAATGGCAAACTTATCCCAGGTCGACAAACGATAGGGATTACTGATTCCGACACCAACCGGAACCAAGGGCATGCCGAGCAGCGAAGCTAAGTAGACTGGCCCCATCGCCATCTCGCGGCGTGGCCCGCGGGGACCGTCAGGGGTCATCGCAATACTGGAAAACTTTGAATTCGTTTTCATTGCGCGAATGGCAGCGGCGCCGCCGCGACTGGTGCTGCCTCGTACAATGTTCAAACCTAAAGACTCAGCTGTTTGATTGACCAATTCGCCGTCGCGATGTTGCGAACAAAGAACTGTTAAAGGCGTGTGCCCCCAACGAGGAAGAATCACAACAATGTACTCGTGCCAAAACGAGAAAATTACGTGTTCGTTGTACTCCGAACGAACGGGATCTACCGTTTTATCATAATAGCGAATTCGAAAATTAATGAGGTCTAGCGCACGCGGCATCAACAGCGCGTTAATATTACCCGTGATTCGTTGACCTAACGTTGCATCTGACACGTCGCTTTAGCATCCTTACTAATCAAACCAACACAAAACTCAATAAGCAACTAATTCGTTCGTCCATCACGAATCAAATATCTCATTGGCTAACGCTAATTGCCCAAAACCAACTCTGGCTCATTAAATAAATTTATCTTTGAAAAACACTCGACAATCTATTTTTCAATCATCCCAAACACCACGAAACACTTCCGTCGCCGGCCCTGTCATGAACACATGATTTGTCGATTCATCCCACTCGATCAACAACGTTCCACCGAGTAAATGATTGGTTATTTTTCGCTCCGTTTTTCCCGACAATACTCCCGCGACACACACTGCACTCGCACCCGTCCCGCAAGCCATCGTCTCCCCCGAACCTCGCTCCCAAGTTCGCTGACGAACTTCCGTTGGCGATACTATTTCGACAAACTCAACGTTGACTCTTTGAGGAAACCTCGCGTCACTTTCTATTTGCGAGCCAATTCTCAGAACTAGATCATCGGTCGCTTTGTCAACAAAAATAACACAATGAGGATTGCCCATTGAAACACAATTGACTGCAAATTCGTGCCCGCCAACCGACAGCGGCACGTTAATCACATGATGATTAACTTCAGGATTCCCAGCAAGTGTAGTCGGGATCTCTGCCGCTAGCAGAATAGGCTCCCCCATATCCACTCGGACTTGTTGAACTTTACCGTTTTCATGCTCTACATCCAATGCCAAGATGCCAGCCCCCGTTTGGATTGTCATGTGGCTTTTCTGGCAGATTTCATGATCGACTTTATGAAACGAAACAAAGGTGGACCATTTTTACTCTATTATCCAGCGCTGTTGGCTCACACTCCCTACATCAGAGTTCCAGGTAGCGCTGCGACCAGTCGGCTTTCTGATTCAGAGCAGAAAAAC
>Ga0208971_1000194_pt1 | contig 46321 bp, 33 predicted proteins | sample AOAMet1_18_M0_10_2_FD_188229 | JGI IMG/M metagenome (GOLD analysis project Ga0208971, IMG submission 188229) | Ammonia-oxidizing marine microbial communities from Monterey Bay, California, USA - CAN11_18_M0_10 (SPAdes) | ecosystem: Environmental > Aquatic > Marine > Intertidal zone | place...
TTTCTAGGGCGTGCCCGGGCCCTGCCATGGCCACGGACAACGTGGCGGCGACCATGTAATTGATGACAATGGCATCTTCAAGCCGAACATTCATTCGGGGGAACAGCCGGAAACAGCTGAACATGAGGGTCGAAACGAAGATGCAGAGTCCCAGTGCAATCATGCCGGCAAAGGAAGGGCCAAAGTGGGAGCTGGCGCATCACCAGTCCAAGCCAATGAGGCAGGGTTGACGAAATAGCGCACATGATCATCTCCAAACGGATGCGTGCCGCGCAAAGCGGCACTGCTGGGCATGGTTGGCGCGCGCATTCCACCGCGCGTCAGTTTTGACGCCATGCACCAGCGCGCTTCGTCCCACAATCCAGATTCAAAAAAGCCCTCCAGTGTTGTGGGGCCACCTTCGACCAGTACCGAGCGGCATTCTGCTTGTTGGAGGTGGGCCAAAACAGTCTCAATGGCGCTTTTTTCAGTCGTGTTCAACCGCACCACGTGGTCCGGAAGGCCTTCTGGCCCGCCCAACACCACAGCGCCGGGATGGGCATAAACGCGTGATTGGGGCGAAGTGCGCCCGTGGGGGTCCAGCACTACAGGAATGGGGGTGGGGCCATGGGCTTCGCGCACATCGAGCCGCGGATTGTCGGTGTCGACGGTGCCTGCTCCTACCAAGATGGCCTGTTCTTCGGCGCGCCACTGGTGGGTAAGCCTTTGCAAAGCTGGGGCTGTGATGGGCAAGCTGCCCCGTTCTTCTGCCTTTCTGGGGGGGTCGGCAAATCCATCTGCGCTGATGGCGCATTTCAGAACCACCCATGGTCGCCCCCGTTCAAGAGAAGAAAGGAAGCGGCGGTTCAGCCAGCGTCCACCGCACAGGTTGTCCATGACGGTAACTTCGATACCTGCAGTGCGCAGCCGATCGATGCCGCTGCCGGAAACCCGAGGATCTGGGTCTTGCATTCCAATGACCACCCTCTGAACTCCACGCTCAATCAGCAAGGCGCTGCACGGTGGCGTACGTCCGAAGTGATTGCAGGGTTCTAACGTGACATAGGCAGTAGAAGAGGACAACCGGGCATCAGCAGGGTCCAGTTGGTCCAAGGCATGCACTTCTGCATGCGGGCCTCCCAACTTGGCGTGCCACCCTTCTGCGATGGCCTCTCCTGCATGCACAATGACACAACCTACCCTGGGGTTTGGGGCCGTATTCCAGCGTCCGTTGTGGGCCAATTCGTGCGCCCTGTGCATCCAGCGTAGATCGGCTGCAGAACGCGTCATAAGTCAGGCTTGGTCAGCAGAGCGGCGTGCCGCAAGCAAGGTGTTCTTGAGCAGGCTCACAATGGTCATGGGGCCCACGCCGCCAGGCACAGGGGTGATCCAGCTGCATTTGGGGGCTACAGAGGCGTAATCCACATCCCCTTTGAGTCGGAAGCCCCTTTTGGCAGTGGAATCTTCAACACGGGTAATGCCCACATCGATCACAACGGCGCCTTCCTTCACCATTTCGGCCTTCACCATTCCGGGCCTGCCCACGGCTGCGACCAAGATGTCGGCTCGAAGGCAATGCCCTTGGAGGTCCTGCGTCCTGCTGTGGCACAACGTGACGGTACAGTTGCCCGGTTGGCCAGACCTGCTCAGCAACAGCGACATGGGGGTTCCCACGATGCTGGAGCGGCCAATGACAACGGCGTGCTTGCCTTCGGTCTCCACTCCTGAGCGGTCGAGCATGGTCATGATGCCTGCAGGTGTTGCGGGCACAAATCCCGGCAAGCCCAAGGCGAGGTTGCCCATGTTGGATGGATGAAACCCATCCACGTCTTTGAGCGGTGATACCGCCTCAATGACCGCTTGATCGTCAATGTGAGCGGGGAGGGGGAGCTGTACGATAAACCCATCAATGGAGGGGTCTTCGTTGAGTTGTGCGACAATCGTCAGCAGTTCTTCTTGGCCAATGTCGGCAGGCCTTTCGATCAATGTACTTTCAAAGCCCACCTGAGCGCAGCTCTTGACTTTGTGGTCCACATAGGTTCTGCTCGCACCATCTTGACCCACCAAAACAGCGGCCAGATGAGGGCGCCGGTTGCCTTTGGCCACCCAATCGGCCACTTCAATGGCGATTTCCTCTTTGATTTGCTGAGACAGGCCTTTGCCGTCGAGGATGCGTGTTTCCATGGATTCTGATGGCGGGATGGTGTTCATCGCGGCATGCGCATTCCACCTTGCCCACCTGTTCTTGACATCATGCCGGAAAGTCCGCGGCGGCTTCCACCGCTCATGGCTTTCATCATTTTCTTCATTTCGCCAAATTGCTTAATCAACTGATTGACGTCTTGCACACTGGTACCGCTTCCTTTTGCAATGCGTCCTTTGCGGCTGCCATTGAGGACGTCGGGATTTTTGCGTTCGTCAGGGGTCATCGAGCGGATGATGGCTTCGATGTGCTTAAATGCGTCGTCATCGATGTCCACATCGCGCAAAGCCTTTCCCATTCCGGGAACCATGGCGAGCAAATCTTTGACGTTGCCCATTTTTTTGACCTGCTGAACCTGCTCTAGGAAGTCCTCAAAATCAAAGTTGTTTTTGCGGATTTTCTTCTGAAGCTTCTTCGCGCTTTCTTGGTCGAATTGCTCCTGTGCCTTCTCCACAAGGGTCACCACGTCGCCCATCCCGAGGATGCGCTGGGCCATCCTGTCAGGGTGGAAGGCCTCCAGGGCTTCGGGCTTTTCTCCAGTACCGATGAACTTCACCGGTTTGCCTGTCTCCTCGCGGATGGACAGGGCGGCACCACCTCGGGTATCGCCATCCATCTTTGTGAGGATGACACCGTCAAATGCAATGCGGTCGTGGAATGCTTGGGCTGTCTTGACCGCGTCTTGACCGGTCATGGCATCGACCACGAATAGGGTTTCTGAAGGGGTCACCGCCGCTTTGATGCGGGCGATTTCGTCCATCATGTTCTCATCGACGGCCAGTCGTCCGGCGGTATCGACAATGACCACATCGTTGCCGTGGCTCCGGGCATGGCGCATGGCGGCATGGGCGATTTCGACGGGGTCCTTTTGATCGCGCTGGGTAAAGACATCGGCGCCCACCCTTTTGGCCATGACCTCGAGTTGGTCGATGGCAGCAGGCCTGTAGACGTCACAGGCCACGAGCAACGGCCGTTTGCCCATTTTGGTGCGAAGGTGGAGGGCCAGCTTCGCCGTGTGCGTTGTTTTACCGGAACCTTGCAGTCCACTCATCAAAATGACGGCGGGTTTGCCTTTGATGTTCAGCTCCGAATGAGAGCTTCCCATGAAATCAGCCAACTCTTCCTGGGTGATTTTGACCAGGAGTTGACCAGGCTTAACCGCCGTGAGAACTTCTTGACCTAAGGCTTTCTCCTTGACCCGGTTCGCGAAGCGTTTGGCTACAGTGTAATTGACATCGGCGTCGACCAGGGCACGCCTGATTTCTTTGGCGGTCTCGCCAATATTGGCTTCAGAGATGGTGGCCTCTCCGCGGATGCGTTGAAAGGCTTTTTCGAAGCGGTCGCTCAGGTTCTCAAACATGGATGTAGCAAAGGTAGCGCCCCACATGGGTCGCTTGGATAAGGCTGTGTTTCCGGTTAAATTATTCGACTAATCACAAAAATATTTCGACAAACAGCGTAAAGTATCGACGAAATGATGTAATTTAGGGGGCTTAACTGCATGAACATGCGCTTTCAACTGTACTCCCTTACTTGTTTGCTGGTCGCCATTTTTGGCACGGCAACTGCTCAGAATGCTTGTTTCGATGTCTCAGATGACGTTGCGGGCTTTCAATTGGTCGTGGAAACCCACGCTACCGATGTCCTTGACGGACTGACGACATACCGCGTCTATATGTCCACTCCGGGCACGGACGACTTCGTCTCAGCCTGCATTGGCGACAGCGTCAATCCGCTGTTCATCAATACGACGACGTCCTTTTATCAGGACCCACTCGGAGGAACGACGGCAGCATCCATCAACCCGCTGTATTACGGCCCCTTCCCGGATGCCGCATATGACAGTTGGGTCACCATTGGAATTGACGAGCAGCCCAATTTGTCCGCTGGCGAATCGGATATTTCTGTTTTGGTCGACCCCAATGTCGCCTCTTGGGAGGTGGGGTTTGGCGCAGGATCTGGGGTGGACATCAGCTCGCCCATCGGCGGGGGATGGTACATTCTCCCCAGCAGCGCCAACGGGATCTCTGGAGATGATCAGAGAGTCTTGCTCGCACAGCTCACCACCGACGGAGAGATCAGCGGACAGCTTTACATCCAAGTCTTTCCAAACGGAGACCAAGCTCAACTCATTGAGAGCACCTTCACATTTAGCCAGGTTTCCTGCGGTGTCGAAGGTTGCATGGACAGCAATGCTTGTAACTACGATGGTGCAGCCACTTCAGATGATGGTTCTTGTCAATTTGCAGCAGTCAACTTTGATTGCAATGGCGATTGCTTGACCACAGAGACGGAGTTCAACGTGGACATGTCATGCAGCGGAGAGGCTTTCTCCACGGTGCATGTGACAGGTCCATGGTGCGGTTGGTGCGGCGCAGAATCCTACAACACCTTGAGCGATGAAGACGGAGATGGCACGTACAGCGTTTCCGTTTGCATTCCTGCTGGTGATGTGGAGTACAAATACATGTTGGACAACTGGGCAACACAGGAGAACCTCATCGACGATGCCCAAGCAGGGAGTGCTTGCGCAGCCGTAACCGATGCATCCAGTTACGCCAACCGTTTGACTGCCGCAGGCACGACAACCTCCGACATCTATGGCAGCTGCCTCACTTGCGCAGAGCAGGCTGAGGCTGCATTGGGTTGTATGGACGATGATGCTGTGAATTACAACGCCACAGCCACAACCGACAATGGATCTTGCATGTACAACCTGACCTTGCAAGTGGACATGGAACAGGCCAACCTCCAAGCTGGAGATGTGGTCTATGTGAATGGCACATTCAACGAATGGTGTGGCGCTTGCAACCCCCTCTCCGATGAAGATGCCGATGGCGTTTGGACGGTCACTTTGCCTTTGGCACCGGGTTCATTTGAGTACAAGTTCACCATCAACGGATGGGATGCCCAAGAAGAGCTGGTCCCCGGTTCAGCTTGTGATTTCAATCCGGAAGACGGGTTTGCCAACCGGGGCTTTACGCTGATTGATGCGCCCGTTGTGATGCCATTGGTCTGTTACAACAGCTGCACAGAATGCGTCGATGACATCGCAGGATGCATGGACAGCACTGCTGCCAACTACAACGCTTTGGCCAACATTGACAACGGTCTTTGCCAGTTTGCAGTGACCTTCCGTGTGGACATGGGCAACTTCCAAGGCACGTTTGGTATGGTCAATGTCAACGGCAGTTTCAACAACTGGTGCGGCGATTGCAACCCGTTGACCTCAATCGGTGACGATGTGTACGAGGTAACCTTGAACATTTCCGCCGACACGATCGAGTACAAGTTTACCCTCGACGGGTGGTCGCAACAGGAAGAATTCACCACTGGAGGTTCCTGTACGTCCACCTTGGATGGCTACACAAACCGCAGCCTGATCGTCGACGCTCCACAAGACCTTTCGACTGTTTGTTGGAACACTTGTGCCGCATGTGTTGATTTCCCCGGCTGCATGGACCAATCGGCTGTCAACTACGATGCTACAGCCCTGACTGACGACGCATCTTGCCAATACAGCATCACCTTCCAGGTGGACATGAACCAATATGGTTTGGCCCCTTCAGATGTGGTGTACCTCAACGGCACCTACAACGGCTGGTGCGGCGGTTGCAATGCCATGGACGATTCCGATGGAGATGGCATCTGGGCCTTTACAGTGGACCTCACTGAAGGCGCACAGGAATACAAGTTTACCGTCAACGGATGGTCCGCTCAAGAGATGTTCGACGGCAGCGAAGCCTGCACAACAGATCCCGCCGAATTCGTGAACCGCGTGTTGGATGTGACTGCAAACGCATCATTGGATGCCGTCTGCTGGAACAGCTGCAGTGCATGTCCAGTTTTGGGCTGTACCGACAACACCGCGTGCAACTTTGTTCCAGGTGCTGACCAAGAAGACGGCTCTTGCAATTATTGCTGTGCCGATCTCGGAAGCAACATGGAAGGCTATGGCTTGGAGCAGGAAATCGTCTCTTTTGACGGTGTCCCGGGCATGACCACCTACCGCTTTTACATCACGACACCAAACGCTACCGATGTGGTGAGCGCCGTCAGTGGAGATTCTGATGTCCCCACGTTCATTAACACCACCACCAGCTTCTATCAAGATCCGCTGGGCGGCCCATTCCCCAACAGCGTCAATCCACTGTTGTTCGATGCTTATCCTGGTCTCGAATTTGACAGCTGGGTGACCATTGGAACCGATCAAGCCCCCGATTTGGGTGCTGGAGAAGTGGCCATCGGCATGGCAGAAGCAGAAAGCTGGTCCACCGAGTTCGAAAGCGGACAAAACCTCGCCATCGATGGCTTCTTCGGAGGCGCTTGGTATGTGACAAGCGACAACAGCAACGGCATTGCCGGCGACGACAACAGGGTCCTTCTGGCCCAATTGACAACCGATGGTGAGCTCAGTGGCCAGTTCTTGGTGCAGGTGTTCCCCAATGGTTTGGGAGAAGGTTTGGGAGATTTGGTCACTTTGACCTTTGGCCCCAATGTCGATGCTGACGCACCTGCGTTTGTAGACTTCCCATCTGATGTGACGGTGAGCTGCTCCGATGCACTGCCTTCCTCTGAGGTCACCGCGACCGACCAATGCTCGGATGCCACAGTGACCATGACCGAAACCACATCTGGAGACGGTTGTTTGAGCACCATTGTCCGCACCTACACAGCGACAGACCTCGCAGGCAACAACACCATCGACGTTTGGACCATCACGGTCACAGACAATGATGCTCCTGAATTTGAAGCGCCAGCAGACATTGCTATGTTCTGTGGGGACGATTTGTCACCGGCAAACACCGGCGATGTGACTTCAGCCCAAGACTGCAGTGACTACACAGTGTCTTACAATGATGCGGGCATGTTCAACATGTCACCTTGTATCGGGGATCAAATTGCCCGGACCTGGCGCGTGATTGACGCTTGTGGAAACGAAGCGGTGGACATTCAAGTCATCACAGTAGAAGACAATGCTGCCCCCACCTTTGTGGAAGTTCCGTCCGACACGACCATCGCATGTGATGCAGCTGTGCCTGCATCCAGCGTTGTTGCTGCCGACGATTGTGGAAGTGTGAACACCAGCCAGTCAGATGCTTCAGAGGACGGCGAGTGCTTGGGTTCTTCTACCATCTACCGCACGTTTGTTGCTGTCGACCCTTGTGGCAACAGCAGCACCCATGTCCAGACCATTTCAGTGGTGGATACGGTGGCGCCTGTCTTCTCCAGTGTGCCAGACGATGCAACGGTAGGGGTGTATGACGACGTAGAGGTTGTCATGGCCGAAGCTGCAGACAATTGCAGTGGTGCGACAGTGTTGTATGCTGACGAAGTCGACGGCAGCGCCAATGACTTTGCGTTGATCACACGGACCTTTACTGCAGTAGATGCCTGTGGCAATGCGTCCACAGCCACCCAGCTCATCACGGTACTGGAAGTACTCGGATGTATGGACGCCTCAGCGTGCAACTACAACGAAGTGGCCACTGCCGACGATGGAAGCTGTGATTACTGCTCCTGTGACGGCGTCTATGCCGCGACGGGTCCCTACAACCTCGACATTGATACCATTCAAGACGGCATCGATGGCATGACCACCTATCAGGTGTACATCACCCTCGAGAGCGCAGATGATTTCCTTAGCGCTGTTACTGGCAATGCGCTCACTCCAGCCTTTGTGCGCTCCAGCACCTCCTTCTATCAGGACGTTCTCGGTTCAGCCAGTGCCAACGGCATCAACCAGGCCGTGATCGATGCATTCCCTTCTGTACAATACGACAGCTGGGTATCTGTAGGACTCACTTCTTCAGCCGACCTCGCAGCGGGGGAGGGTGAGGTCTCCGTTGTGGAGGGCGAGCCTTGGATCGCCTCCTTCGAGAATGGTGAGAACATTGAGCTTTCCGGCCAATACGGTGGTGGATGGTATGCCTTGAATGGCTCCTCAAACGGCATTGCAGGAGATGACCTCCGTGTACTTGTCGGTCAATTCACGACCGACGGTGTATTCAGTGGCCAACTCTACGTGCAGGTCTTCCCCGGTGGAGATGGTGCCAACATGCAATTCCAGACCTTGCGCTGGGGCGAGCCACAGTGCGGCTGTCAATTGGAGGATGCGTGTAACTATAATCCTGATGCAGCTTACACGGACAACGACAACTGTCTTTATCCAGCCGACCTCTATGGCGCTGCGCACTTCGATTGCGACGGTGTGTGCTTGAACGATGCCGATGTCGACGGGGTGTGTGACGAAGACGAAGTTCCAGGGTGCACCGATGAGGTGGCATGCAACTTCGACGACGCTGCGACCGACGAAAACGGCAGCTGTACCTATCCCGACTACGGATACGAGTGCGATGGATCATGCATTTCCGATGGAGACAACGACGGCATTTGCGACCTCAATGAGGTGCTGGGCTGCAACCTTTCTACGGCCTGCAACTACAATCCAGCGGCTACCGAAAACGACAACAGCTGCACTTTTGATTGCTACGGATGTACCGATGACCAAGCGGCAAACTTCGATGCAGACGCGCTGTTGGATGACGGTGGATGCCTCTATGGAGGTTGCACGGACTCAGAAGCGACCAACTATGACAACACGGCCGACTTCAACGACGGTTCTTGCCTGTTTGGTGGATGTACCAACCCCCAGGCCTGCAACTTCACTGCAGGTGCCAACCTCGACGACGGAAGTTGCGACTTGACGTCATGCGCCGGTTGTACCAACGACTTGGCCTGTAACTACGACGACACAGCCACATTGAATGATGGCTCTTGTGAGTTCTTCAGCTGCAGAGGTTGCACCGCGGAAGGTGCTTTCAACTACGACAGCACAGCTACGGTCGACGATGGCTCTTGCCTGTTCGGTGGATGTACCGATGAGACTGCGAGCAACTTCGATGCCACAGCCGACTTCGGCGATGGCACCTGTGAATATCCTGGTTGTACCGATGCTACAGCGTGCAACTTTGACCTCGACGCCAACCTGAGCGACAACAGCTGTGAGTTCGAGAGCTGCGCAGGTTGTATGATCACCTTTGCTTGCAACTACGACCCAACTGCAACCATTCAATTGGACAGCGCTTGTGATTTCTACGCGTGCTGTGGAGATCCTGCCGCCGACAACTATGAGGCCGGCGTAGCTGACTTCTTGACCTACGGTTGCTCCTATGGAGGGTCTGCTCCAGTGGTGGAGGCCACAGGCTGCGAATTGCCTTTTGCTTGCAACTTTGGCGACAGCGAGAACCCCTGTGAGTTCTCATCGTGCGCAGGATGTACAGAGGAATTGGCCTGCAACTATGATGCTTCCGCCACGATCCCTGTAACGTGTCTCTATGCCGAGGACATCTACGGTGTTGACTATGTTGATTGTGCTGGAAACTGCCTCAATGACATCAACACCAACGGGTTGTGTGACGAAGTAGAGGTGAACGGATGTACCAATCCACAGGCTTGCAACTATGACGATGATGCATCGTTTGACGATGGAAGTTGTGACACCACAAGCTGTGCGGGTTGTACCGACTCTGCTGCATGCAACTACGATGCTGCCGTTACCCAGAACGATGGGTCTTGCGACTATGTCTCTTGCTTCGGCTGTACCGATGCTTCGGCCTGTAACTATGATGCAACAGCGACCAGTTCAGACGGTTCTTGTACCTATCCACCTGCAGCCAACCTCGATTGCAATGGAGACTGTATCAACGATGGCAACAGCAACGGCATCTGTGACGAGGACGAGACCTTGGGTTGCACGGACCTGAATGCCTGCAACTTTGATACCGACGCCACATTTGACGACAGCAGCTGCGAATACACCACATGCACAGGCTGTACCAACGCCAGTGCCTGTAACTACGACAGCAGCGCGACCATCAACGATGGCTCTTGCGAATTCACAAGCTGCCTCGGTTGTACCGATGCCACGGCCTGTAACTATGACGATACGGCCTCTGCAGATGACGGCAGCTGCACGTTCCCCGAACCTGAGTACGATTGTGAAGGCAACTGCCTGGTCGACAGCGACGGAGATGGGATCTGCGACGCATTTGACGGCAATTTCAGCGGTTGTATGGACCCCTTGGCTTGCAACTATGCACCCTTGGCCGATGAGGATGACGGTTCATGTGATTTCTGCAGCTGTTCCGGATTCACCACCGACCTCGCCGGTTATGGCGTAGTGGTCGAGGAGTATGCCACGAATGCGATTGCAGGATACACGACATACCGTGTCTATATCACGACACCGAATGCCAGCGACAAGGTGAGTGCTGTCACAGGTCAGACTTCTAACCCTACGTTCATCGAAACCACGGGAGACTTCTATCAGCATCCGAATGGAGGTGTGTTCCCCAATGGAATCAACCCCATTCTCTACAGCTTCGTTCCAGAAATTGAATTTGACAGCTGGTTTACGATTGGAATCGATGCTGCCCCAGTATCCGCCAGCGGAGAAGGCAACATCCAAGGCCTTCCAGAACCGGAAGCTTGGAGTTCCGTGTTCGAAAGCGGTTCAGGATTTACCATCGACGACATCATCGGATCAGGTTGGTTCGTCAACCCAGACGTTTCCAATGGAACCGCAGGTGAGGACAACAAAGTGCTCCTGGCCCAGTTGACCACCAACGGTGATCTGAGTGGACAGTTCTATGTGCAGGTGTTCCCCGAAGGTGACAACCTGAATCAAGAGCGCGTGACCTTGACATTCGGAGGCAGCCAGTGCGGTTGTACCGATGCCACGGCGTGCAACTATGCGACCAGTGCCATCATCGATGATGGAAGCTGCTACTATCCTGAGTTCGGATACGGTTGCGACGACGCTTGCTTGTTTGACAGCGAGGCGCCGGTGTTCACAGAAGTTCCTGAGGACATGAATGTGAGCTGTTCTGCAGACATCAGTGTTGTGATGCCTTCGGCAACGGACAACTGTGACCAGGACTTGACCTTTACTTACAACGATGAGATTGTAGAAGGCCCTTGTGGTGAGACCTATGACATCATCCGGACCTACATCGCGACAGATGACTTCGGTCAAGCGGATACGGTTTCACATGTAATCCATGTAGTGGACGAGCAGGCTCCGGTCTTCACCAATGTTCCTGCCGATGCTACGGTGGAATGCGGTGATCCCATCCCAAGCGTTCAGCCTGTGGCCGTGGACAACTGCAATGGAGTGACCATCACCTTCACCGATGAAATGACGTCGACAGGCTGTGGAAATTCAGGCTCGTTGTTGCGCACATGGTCTGCAGAAGACGCTTGTGGAAACATCAGCAACGCCACCACCGTCTACACCCTCGAGGACACGACAGACCCCGTCTTTGGGGATTTCCCTGCCGACGTGACCATTGGTTGTGAGGAGGACTATGACTTCCCAATGCCCACTGCCTCTGATGCTTGTGGATCTGTGAGCCTCACCGAAGAGGTGACGGTTATAGAGGGCTCTTGCCCCAACAGCTACACGCTCATCAGGACGTTCACGGCCATTGATGATTGTGGCAACTTCTCCCAAGAAGTGCAGAGCATCAGCGTGCTAGATGACGACGCTCCAGTATTTGCAGGGCTTCCTGCTGATGCAACATTGGAGTGCGGCGACGGTCTGCCTTCAGCCACTGTTACTGCGGAAGACGCTTGCGCAGGAGCCGCCGAGGTGTCTTTCACAGATGTTGAAGTGACCTTGGACGATTGCCAGTACCAGGTGATCCGGACTTTCTCTGCTACGGATTCATGTGGCAACACAGCCACGCACGATTGGACCTTGACCTTTGAGGACACGACAGCTCCGACCTTCTCTGCTCCTGCAGATGGGACATTGGACTGTTCCGTTGACCCCATCCCTGCCAATGCAGGTGAGTTGTCTGATGTGGCCGACGGCTGTGATGCAGCTCCATCAGTGAGCTATTCAGACGTGGTGACCGACGGCACCTTCTCCTTAGAAGGATTGACGGCAGACTTCCGTGTGGAGATGCGCTTGGACAACCTGGCGTCTTTCCCTCGTGTTTTGGAAGCCACGGGAGTCTCTATTGGAGCGGGCATGGAGCTGACTTTGGCAGACGAATCGTCCAACCCATTGAACCTCCGCGGTGCCATCGAGGTGGACGTGACCGGCAACCAGATTGCACTGTCTGTGGCAGACGTTATCGGGTCCGAGAGCTATGACTACATCGAGGTGCGCTTGAGCAATGTCTCAGGAGCAGGAATGGTTGCGGCCAACATTGACATGGGGACGTTGCTTTCTGACCCAGCATCGGCCGATTGGACGGTGACCACGGACTCAGAAGAGATCGTCTTGGTTCTGGATCAAGTAGCTGGCAGCTCCATGGAGATCATGGATGGCGGAACAGCCAGTCTGGCAGCGCTCAATCCGTTGAATTGTCTGAGCAACAACATCATTACCCGTACTTGGACGGTGACCGATGCTTGCGGCAACAGCACCTCGGAGGTACAAAACATCACATTGCAAGACCTGACGGCTCCTGAATTTGATTTCACACCTGCAGACCAAAACTTGGATTGCGCGGTGGAATACACCCTGGAGATGGCGACGGCGACGGATGCCTGCACAGGTGTTGTGGTGACCTATACGGACAACGAGACCTTCCCATGCGACGGAAGCCGTATGGTCGAGCGCACGTTCACGGCGACAGACGGCTGCGGAAATACGGCCACCCATGTGCAGAGCATTTCCTTCCTCGACACTACGGCGCCCACTTTCACAGTGACGCCGGATGACCTCACACTGGAATGTTCCGAGGCTTTGCCCAGCACAACTGCTGAGGCAACAGACAATTGTGGTTCGGTGAGCGTGACCTTCTCCGACGAGACCATTGCCGGCGATTGCGCAGGCCAATACACGGTCTTGCGCACCTTCACCGCTGAGGATGGCTGTGGCAACAGCAGCACATATGTCCAGAGCATTTCGATGATCGATACGACGGCACCTGTTGTGATCAGCAGCCCCGCTGATACCGCCTATCAGGTGTCAGCAGGGGAGGACATCCCTGTTGAATATCCGGTGGCAGAGGATGCGTGCAGTGCAGTCAGCATGTCGTTTGTCGATGTGTGCTCCGCACAAGCGGTGGGCGGATATTCCGCGGCTCGGACCTTCACCATTCTCGACGATTGTGGCAATGAAACCACCGTGACCCAATTGGTGACGGTCAATTTCATCCTCGGTTGTGATGACCCCGCTGCGACGAACTATAATTCTCAGGCTGTTGCAGGCGATGGCTCATGTATCTACGCAGGATGTACCAACCCAGAAGCGATCAACTTCAACCCGCTTGCGGACGAAGACGACGGATCTTGTGTGGTGGCCACCATCCCGGGTTGCACAGACGCATCGGCTTGTAACTACTTCGAAGTGGCCAACGTCGACGACGGCTCTTGCGACTATTGCAGTTGCTTGAATGCGCCTGTGATCGATGGTTACAGTGTCAACCTCGAGACTGTGGCAGTGGATGGCGTGCCAGGCATGACCACATACCGCTTGTACGTCACCATGGTCAACCCGACCGACGTGCTCTCCAGTGTGGTGGGTGAAGATGGCATGGAGACTTACATCAACACCTCTTCCACATTCTACCAGGACCCGTTTGGTGGTGCCCTTGGGCAAAACACCAACCCCTTCTTGTATGGCATCTCGCCACAGTTGGAGTACGACAGCTACGTCACGATTGGTCTCACCGAATCGCCCAATACAGCGGGGGGAGAGGTTGAAGTCACCGCGATTGAAAGTGCAGAAGCGAACTGGTTGGCTCCGTTTGAGGAGGGGGGCAACATCACGATTGACGGCATGTTCGGTGGTGCATGGTTCACGCTGAATGGCGCAACCAATTCTGCAGCTGGAGATGACCTCAAGGTGTTGCTCGGTCAGTTCACGACCAACGGTTCAATCAGCGGCCAAATCTCCTTGCAGATCTTCCCAGAGGGCAACGGAGACGACGACCTGATCATCACGTTCCCCATCGGTAACAGCACTTGTGGTTGCACAGATGCTACCGCATGTAACTTCTCTGAAGGGGCAACAAACGATGATGGAAGCTGTGAATACACGGGAGTCTATGATTGCGATGGTTCCACATGCATGAACGATGCGGACAACGATGGCATCTGCGATGAGTTCGAGGTGGCAGGATGTACCGATGGCTCAGCCTTGAATTACATGCCTGGCGCATCTGATGACGATGGTTCTTGCTTGTTCTTGGGTTGTATGGATGCCGAAGCAGACAACTACGACAGCTCTGCTAACGTAGAAGGAGCGTGCAGCTACCCCATGGAAGGCTGTACCGATGCCGCTGCAGTCAACTACGATGCCACGGCATTGGAAGAAGACGGATCCTGCTTGTTCTTGGGCTGTATGGACCCCGATGCGGAGAATTATGACGCCAATGCGAACGTCAGCGGCTTCTGTTCTTACCCCGTCGAGGGATGCACCGATTCCGCAGCGGCCAACTACAGCGATACTGCAGTTACCGACGACGGATCATGCCTCTACCCAGGTTGTACAGACCCATCAGCGTTGAATTATGACCCCACTGCCAACTTTGATTCTGGCTGTATCCTTCCACTCGAAGGCTGCACCGATTCACAGGCAGAGAACTACAACCCGTTGGCCAACACCAACGATGGCAGTTGTGAATACACACCGCCTTGTCCTGGTGACTTGAACGGTGATGGTTCCATCAACATCAACGACCTGCTCGACTTCTTCCAGATCTATGGATCGGATTGTGCCGAGTAACCTCATCCGCATTTGACCAAAACCAGCCCATTGCGGGTATGAAAAGGAAAGGGGCGCCCATACAGGGTGCCCCTTTCTGTTGGTCAAGGGGTAACTTTGACGAATGCAGGACGATGATTTGGCGGGGTTGAGGGCGCGGTTGGATGCGCACCACGATTGGCCATCAGAATACATGTTTAAATTCATCGCCCCGAATCTCCCAGAAAAGGTCGACGCCATCTTGGGCATGTTTCCAGGGGAGGTCCGCGTTGAGCGCAAGACCAGTGGCGGTGGCAAGTACATTGCTTTAACCATTCATGAAGTGGTGTCCAATGCCGATGCTGTTTTTCACCGCTACCAAACCGTGCAGGCCTTGGGTGGCATATTTGCCCTCTGAACACACTTAGCGCACCTACCATGCACACCTTGGATCTTCTTTCACAAGTGCTCTTTGTCGGCCTGATGGCCATGCTCTTGTTTGTGTTGTACAAGCGCTTTGTGCGCATGTTGAGCCGGGACAGGATTCAAGGCGCTTATGCGCAAGTGGCTGGTTGTGCTTGGCACAATGATGGCCGCCTGGTGGTGGCAATAGAAATGGCAGAAGCTGGCCCCTGCAAATTGCAGTGGGAGGGAGGAGAGGCTGAGATTCAATGCGCTGCAGGGCGCCATGAGGCCTCCTTTGATGCCCCCCAGAAGCCTAAAGGAAATGTCGAATTCACCTTCGCGAACCAGGTGGTGCGCCGCAAGGTAGATTGATCACATGCGCTCCGGGAGAGCGATGCCCAGCAGGTGCATACCGGTTTTGAGGCTGTGTGTGAAACGCGCTGTCAAGACCAGTCTGAAATCCCGCGTAGCGGAATCTTCAGCGGCCAAGATTGGATGGTCTTGGTAATAACTGCTGAAGGCTTTGGTCAGGTCGTAGCACCAATTGGCCACCAATGAGGGGTTGTATGTGGAGGCGGATTCGGCGATGACATCCGGCAGCGCATGGATGCCTTCGATCAGCTCCATCTCATCAGCCCCCGCTGGCATGGTCAATGATTGCGGCATGTCGACCCCTTCTGCTTGGGCTTTGCGCAAAATGCTGCGGCCCCTGACGTAGTTGAACAGAATGAAGGGCCCGGTATTGCCATAGAAGTCAATGGACGCCTTGGGGTCGAACATCATGTTCTTCTTGGGGTCAACTTTGAGCAAGAAATACTTGAGTGCGCTGAGCCCTACCCGTTCAAAAACTTCGCGCTGGGCCGTGTCATCGAGGCCGTCAAGCTTTCCGGCTTCTTGGGCGATTTCTTTAGCGATGCCAAACATCTCTTCCATGAGGTCATCGGCATCGACGACCGTTCCCTCGCGGGACTTCATTTTGCCCTCGGGCAATTCAACCATGCCGTAGCTCAAGTGATGACACCGCTCTGCTTGGGGGAAGCCCAATTTCCCGAGGACCAGAAAGAGCACCTTGAAGTGGTATTCTTGCTCGTTGCCCACCGTGTAGACTTGGCGGTCCAAATCCGGGTAGTCTTGGAACCTCAGCAGGGCAGTACCAATGTCTTGCGTCATGTACACCGCAGTGCCATCACCACGCAACAACAACTTGCGGTCCAGTCCGTCTTCAGTCAAATCCACCCAAACGGCGCCGTCTTCGGTTTGCTCGAAAACGCCGCGCTGCAGCCCGTCCAACACGTGGTCACGTCCGATGAGGTAGGTGTCGCTCTCGTAGTAGAGTTTGTCGAACTCCACGCCCATGGTGCGGTAGGTGTGCTCAAACCCCGCATACACCCAACTGTTCATGGTTTTCCACAGGCTCACCGTATCGGCATCTCCTTGCTCCCACAAGCGCAGGGTTTCCTGGGCCTCTAGAATCAGGGGCGCTTCTTTTTCGGCCTTGTCCTTCTCCATGCCCGCAGCGATGAGGTCTGCGGCTTCTTTTTTGAAGGCTTGGTCAAACGCTACGTAGTACTTGCCAACGAGCTTGTCGCCTTTCATGCCTGCGGTCTCTGGCGTTTCGCCTTGCCCAAATTTGCGCCAGGCCACCATGGATTTACAGATATGAATTCCGCGGTCGTTGACAATCTGCACCTTCGTTACACTGTGACCGGCAGCTTCTAGAATGCGGCTCACAGAGTGGCCGAGGAAGTTGTTGCGCAGGTGGCCGAGGTGCAGCGGCTTGTTGGTGTTGGGCGAGCTGTACTCCACCATCACGCGAGGAGCGGTGCCTGCAGGCTGTCGACCATAGTCCTCCACGGCAGCTTCAACCATCAGCCATTCGGACCAATAGGACGCCTCTATTTCCAGGTTGAGGAACCCCTTGACCACGTTGAACCCCACCACAGGACCTTCGCCCGCGACCATGGCTTCTCCCAAGCGCTCTGCTGTTGCGTCAGGAGCCAGCTTGCTGTGTCGGGCCAGTGGAAAACATACGATGGTGCGGTTCCCCACAAATTCTTTGCGCGTCATTTGGACGCTGAATTGTTCAGGTGCGATGGCGGCGCCAAAGCAGTGCTCGAAAGCCGTGGCTGCCTTCGATTGAAGCAAGAGGTCGAGTCGCATTTATTGTGCGTTTTGGGGCAGAAAAACTTCAGCGAGCATACACCGCACAGATCCACCTCCGAGCTGCTCGATGGTAGGGATGGGAGCGTGCACAATAGGGGCGATGGCTTCAAGCGCTTCTCGCTGCTCTGGCGTAAAACTCTGATGAGCGGCCGAGGACATGGCAATCAATGGTTGGCCATCGCCATTGAGTACTTCGAGCACATTGCCAGCAAAACCGTTCACTTGTTCAGGGGAGATGCGCACCACTGTGCGGCCTCCTGATTCTAGGGCGCTGAGTACCTGTTGGCGTTCTGTTGCATCGGGAATGATGGCATCGCACACCACGGCCCATTCAGATCCAATGGCCAACATGACGTTGGTGTGGTAGATGGGGGCAGTGGTGTCACCTGAGGTCTGAAGCGCAATGAAGTCCATTAGCTCGTAACCAAAGGCCTCGCAGAAATGCTGGGCCGCTTGCCGGTCAGTTCTAGGGCCAATGGCGGCATATGCCTTCATGTTTACCCGGTCCAAAATCAAGCTGCCCGTACCCTCTAAGTACACACTGTGCTGCTCGAATTCTGTGAAATCGACCAAGGAGTCAAAGGTCAAGTCTTGGTCTGTGGCCAAGCTGTGCAAGAGGACCTCTCTTCGCTCACGCCGGCGGTTCGCCGCAAACATGGGGTAGAGTCCCACCCTGCCGTCACGGTGAAAACTGACCCAGTTGTTGGGAAACAAGGCGTCTGGTGTATCGGCCTCTGGGTCACTGTCGTAGACCGCAACCTTGACGCCGTGTTGGCGCAAGGCTTTGACGACGCCATCGAATTCGTCTTGCGCCCGATCAACCGCGTCCCCGAGGTTGGGCGCTTCACGCTGATAGGCATTGTTCACCGCAGTTTCCTCATTCATGCGAAATGCCGAAGGGCGGATCATCATGAGGAGATTCGTGGATTGCCGGGGTTGTGAATCTTCAGTGGGCATGTAAAGGGGGGCTTCAGGAGCGGCGCAACGGCAGTGTAGAACAACGAAACAAGCCGCCCATGCGGCCGACCTTGTCAAGAGGGCAAGAAATCAACCGGAAGCCTTTCTCTTCCAATGCCCGGCCCAACCGAACAAACCGCGGGTCGATGACCAGGGTGTCCGGTGCGGTGAACAGAAGGTTGGTTTGCAACAATGCAGCTTCTTCGAGGGAGACTTCGATAAATGAGGGGTGTTTCTTCTTGAGGAACTTAAGCTGTTCTTCTTGAACAAAAGCTTCAGAACAGATGATGGCGCAGTCGCCGCCCAAAGGCATGTAGGCACAGTCCAAGTGAAGGGCGCACTTCAACGGGTCTCGGTCGTCTTTGTGCAATTCCAATCCGACGACCTCTCGGTGCGGAAAAGTGCTTTTCAAAAACTCCAATGCCGAAGGATAGGTTCGGGAAACCTGAAGGTCCATCCAATCGGGCCGGCTTGTTACCCCAACAAATAGGGCGCTGTCGAGCACCACTACATCGCCGCCTTCCATGTGCACATGCTCTGGAAGCGGCGTCCATGGAGTGTCGCCCAAAATCGGCGCAACCCCCTTCCATTCGTCACTTCGCGCCTCTATGGTTCGAGATCGGATAAAGGTGCTGTCAATGACCAGTCCTACATCACGGGCAAAAACCTGTTCAACATCTTCAAGATTGGTGGGACGCAAAACTGAGATGCCCTCTCTGTCCAGCATTTCCGCTAGACCATCCAATTGAGCCGCCACTTCAGGGGCATCGGGATAGGTCCCTCGGGACAAATGGAGCTTTGAGGTGGGATCAAAAGCGGAGTCCAACGTGGGAGCAGCCCCCATAGAACGACCATGGCCCACCACTACGGCCTCGAGGTGTCCCCATTCGTTGGGTATGTTGAGTTCAATCTCCGGCATGTTGTGGCCGCGGGGTTGGGGCGTTTCGTGCTGAGCTGGCAGCGCAAAGGAAAGCTTAGAGTTGGCCTGTTGAATCCGGTTTTTGTGAGGCTTGATAGCCAAAGGAAGCGCGGTGTTCCAACACTTTTGCAACAGCAGAAGAATCCATGACTTCAGCGACAGTTGGGACTGCATTCCAGCCTTCATTCAGCCAACGGATTCCACCGCCGCGGGTGGTGTCATCTTCGTGAGCGCGTGCTGCATACATCAAACGCTGGGTTTCAGCCGTAATGTGACGCCTGTAGACGGTGTCCCCTTGAACATCCACAAAAGTGGTGTCCATATACTCGATGCTCGCCCCAGGATAGCGCTCGCTCATGGTACGGCCAAAGTTCTTGTAGTTGCCTGTCCACCGCTTTTGGAACACCATATGGTGGCGCAATTCGACTTCTGCCAGGGCCACATCATAGACTTCGCCCTCAAAAAATGGCGAGGAATACAGCAGTTTCCAATGGTCAAATCTGGTAGACACTCCAATGCTGTCCCACTGTCCCCACATGCGGACGTACATGTCAAAGATGGAGTCCGTCGCAAAAGTTTCCTTGATGTAGTAGTCCTGGAAATGTGACTTGTACCGACCGCCGTTGTTGGAGTCCAAGAACCCAAACAGGTCTTCCTTGAATTGGGCATAATCCTCATCTGTCAAGTACACGAGAGCACTGTCGGGGAAGTGGACTTCGGTGGGCGTGGCCATGTATTGGGGGTGCAGCGGGTCTTGGTAATCTCCAATCCCAGCACCGTTTCCAAATCCGGCGGAATCCAAAACACCATCACATCCGGTTAGAAACAAGGACAACACACAGAAGGTCAAGCTTCCTGTGACAAAAAGAAGGGCGCTTTTGGTCTTGATATTCATAGGAGTTGGCAATGACATCAAAGATAGCCCGAGCCAGACCGCTCCACGGTTTGGGCAGGCCTTAATTCGGGAAGAATCCCTTGTGGATATGTACTTCTTGTTGCAGAACGAGCTTGGTCCAACGCAACACACCATCGATGAAAGCGGCCCGTTGTGCATCCTTCAAAATCAGGAGCCTGTGCTTTTGCGCCGGAGGGAGCCCCAACCATTGGGTCAAATCTTGAAGGGTCTCATCTGACAACTGATCCACATCGACATCCTTGCTGTTTTGCAGCAGGGTTTTGATTTCCCCGATCCTTTCCCTTTGTAATGCTGTGAGGGGGTGTCCCAAGTTCATGTCGCGGTTTACCACATGGCCTCCGGGATAGAGCTTGGACTCCATTTGCTGCTGAAACTTTTGGGTTTCAAAATGCCCTACGCATTCCACGACGATGTCCTTCCTGCCTCCGGGATGCACTTTTTTGACCTCGACCAACCGGGCCAATGAGCCCGTCGACGCTGTCATGTCTTCGTAGTGGAAGGGAATCCCAAAGCGGTTTGACCCTTCAAGACCGCTCTCTAAAGCCCGCTCAAGTTCTTCGATGAGCTGGCGGTAACGGGGTTCAAAAATGTGCAGGCCGGTGCGCTCCCCTGGCAACAAGAAGACCCCTAACGGAAAAAAGGGAAGGGAATACGAGTGTCGGGCCATGTGCTAAAAGATACAAGACTTTGGAGGGGCTGTCAAGGGCTTTAGGGGATGGGAAGCGGTGGGCTGTCCCCTTCAACGGGCGCTTTGGGCAGTCGCTGGGAAAGCAAGCTCTCTCGGGAACCCAATTCGACGCTCAATGTGATGGCTTCTTTCTCCCGCCAGACTTTTACGTCAGCGGATTGGCCAGGCCGAAACCGGTTGACGCGTTCTAGCAGTTCAGGCAGAGTGGGTGTCGGTGTTCCGGCCACCGAAAGGATGACATCGCCGACTTTCATCCCCGCGGCCCGCGCTCCGCTTTCATCGGTAACCCCAGACACGAGAACGCCAGAAACAGCGGGCAGGTCCAAGCGTTGGGCGATGTCTTCTGTAATGGGCTGAATGTTGACGCCGAGAAAGGCCCGCTGGACGGTGCCAAATTCGATCAGGTCACGGGCGACCTTTTGGGCGAGGCTGGATGGAATGGCAAAGGCGTAGCCGGCGTAGCTCCCCGTTCTGGAGGCGATGGCGGTGTTGATCCCAACCAGCGCGCCACGGTCGCTGACAAGCGCACCTCCACTGTTGCCGGGGTTAACGGCAGCATCGGTTTGGATAAAGCTCTCCACGGGAGACAGCGAACGGTCAAAGTCGGGTTGGAGGAGTTGAATGTCGCGGGCCTTTGCAGAAACGATGCCCGCTGTGACGGTGCTGGTGAGGTCAAAGGGGTTGCCCACTGCCAGCACCCAGTCGCCCACCTGGACCGCATCACTGTCACCCCATTCCAAGGCCTTGAGATCCGTAGCATCTATGCGCAGTACGGCGATGTCAGTGGTGGGGTCCGATCCCACGAGTTCAGCCGTGAAAGTGCGGTTGTCGTTGAGTCCGATTTCGATCAGGTCAGCGCCTTCTATCACATGGTGGTTGGTCACGATATAGCCATCGTCGGTTAGGATCACACCGCTCCCAGAACCTGAAGGCATGTTGTATGGCGCAGGCCGCTGAAACATGCCCGACCAATCGTACCAACCATAAGATGGTGTGACCGATTGGGCCGTCCGAACGTGGACCACAGCATCGAGGGCTTGGCCGGCTGCAGACCGGAAATCAGGCAGGGCGATCGCATGGTTGGCGGCTGGGGATGGTGCACTTGCAAAAGCAGGGCTGGGTTGAACTGCGACAGGCAGTCCATGGGTGAGCACCACTGGAGAAGCGCTATCCTCCAAGGGGAGGGGGGGCTGAGGTGCAAATTGAAGTACAATGGCGCCGCCAATCATGGCGGAGATGACAGAGATGGAGAGGGCGGGCAGGAGCCGAATTGTCATGAAGAAAACTGAGGTTTGTTCCTTCAATTAACCTCCAAACTCCTTAAAATGTGGTGCGGGAATTCTTAAGAAAACCTATGGCCCCATGAGAACACCAGCGGTGAGGATCCGAGGGAGTCCGCACAGCGCAACGCAGGAGGTCTGCAATGTTGAGGCCATCGGGGCTTGGCCGTTGTCACATCACAAGTGAAGGAGCAGCCTTACTTCAATCCGATTTCGCGCAAGCGGTGGTCGAGAAACTCACCAGCAGTCCAGGCGGGGTAGGTGTCGCCGTCGCCCATGATGGGGTCCAGCGGCATGGGGCCTACTGGATGGAGGAAGAAGGGCAGGCTGTAGCGCGACTGGTTGCGTTGTGGTCCCGGTGGCAACACAACGCGGTGGGTAGTGGAACGCAAAACACCGCCTGTGAGGTTTTGCAACATGTCTCCCACATTGACCGTCAAGTTCTGGGCGTTGGCCCGCACTGGAATCCAGTCTCCGCCCTTGTCGAGCACTTCCAAACCATCTGCCGAACTTCCCACAAGCAAGGTGATCAGATTGATGTCTTCGTGGCTTCCGGCCCTGGGGGCATCTTCAGGCGCGTCGGGAGCAGGCGGGTAGTGGAGAACACGCAGAATGCTGTTTCCTCCTTTGACAAAATCGGCGAAATAGTTCCGGTCCAATTCCAAAGAGAGCGCTACGGCTTCGAGCAGACGGACTGCGAGTCCCTCGAGATTGGCATACAGTGAACGGCCATCCGAGATAAACTCAGGGACGGTTGGACAGTTCGGTTGCTCGTATTTGGTTTGGGCAAAGTGATAGAACTCTTTGAGGTCCGCGCGTGCGTCGTCCTTGGCGTGTTCTTGTCCAAAGGGGGTGTACCCAAAATTGCCGCCCACACCAGAGATGCTGGCTTCCTTTTTTTCTGTTTCGGAAAGGCCAAAGAAGCGCTCTGCGGCTTGGTATGCCGCTTTGATGTGGGCATCGTCGAGTCCGTGACCTTCTAAGGTGACAAATCCGTAGGTCTCAAAAGCGGACCTCAATTCCGCAGGAAAGCTGGATTGGGCATCAACATCCCCATCGAGAAATCCTTTGGCATTCAAAACTGGAATGGCCTTCTGCATGCGGCAAAAATAAGTTCTACCCGCGCCCTTGACGAAGGGAAAGGGCTTGATTCTGCAACAAATCGACCAAGGGTTGGGATGCAGCGGACCAAGTGAAGGCCTTCTGCACCAATTGATGGGCATCGTGCCCCATCTGAAACCTGCGCTCTGAATCGCCGATCAGAGCCGCAATCTGGGCTGCGAAAGTTTCGGCGTCATTGGCAGTCGCCACAGCGTCTCCCGCATCACAACCCAGCGCACCAAGTGCCCGAGAAGTGGTCACGCAGGCCCTTTTCAATGCCATGGCCTCGAGCAGTTTGTTTTGAAGACCTGTGTTGACCAGCATCGGCGCCACAAAAATGGGCGCAGCGAGGTAGGCCGAACGGATATCGGCCACATTGCCCACCACATCCACATGGCTTGAGGAGAGTGCCTTCACAGCTGCAGCGGGTTGGGCACCACAAATGAGCAAGGCCAATGGACGGCCTGTCAACCGTTCAAAAGCCGGAGCCACATCACGCGCCAGAAAGCGAGCAGCCACTACGTTAGGCGCATAGCCCAGATTGCCACAGAAGGACACATCATATTGGTCCTGAGACGCTTTTGAAAGGAGCGGAGGAGTTGCGGTGGGGTCAAAGAACCCCGTATCCACCCCATTGGGCACCACCGTGATGCGGTTTTTGTCGGGGTGGGGCAGCAATTGGCGGTCTTGCTCAGAGATGATGGTGCAGGCATCGAAATACTGCGGCATCCGGTGCTCGTAGCGCAAAAGCCGGCGCCCTTCCTCTCTCAGCAGGGGCTTTTTCCACCAAGGGGCCCGTTGAGCTTCTCGCTCTGCTCCTGCATGGAGGGTGTCCATGATGTCAAGGACGTGAGGAACGGCATCGAGGTCCTTGACATATTCACCTGTGCGTACCATTTGGGCCAAGAGAACATCCGGTTGGCCACTGAGAATTTGCTTGCGAATGTTCCGTACCAGCCGCCGCTCGGTGAAGAGTACCACTTGAAAGGGGCGGCGGGAAAACAACGACCAACCCAGCCTAATTGCAGCCTTCCACCAATTGAGTCTGTGAACCGTAACCGAGTCGCACCGGGCGCTTATGGCTTCGAGGTCGGACTGCGGAATGCGGTGGAACGTCAGGCAGTGCAGGTCCACTTGGAAATGGCCATGCAGCACGTTCAACTGATGAAAAATACGCAGGCGGTCCCCCTTGTTGAGCGGCAGTGGGAAACGCGGGGTCAGTACCGCAAGACGAGGCTTTCGCTCAGATGCGGACATGCTGCCCATAAAATTCAAGCAATTCAGCTCCTATTTTATCCTGATCGAAACTGGTTCTGGCCGCATTGAGCCCAGCTGCTGAGAGCTGTTTCAATTGTTCAGGGGAGTTCAATACACCGATCAGTGCTTCAGCCAGTTTTTGTGGTTCTGCTTGAACCAAAATTTCGTGGCTGCTTATTTCCAAGCCTTGGACCCCCATGGTTGTGGAGACAACAGGAATGCCAAGGCTAAAGGATTCTACGATTTTCACGCGAATTCCTGCGCCGCGCAGCAATGGGACCACCAGCAAGTCATGTTGCTGCGCAAAAGCTGCCGCGTCTTTTACTTCTCCATGGTTGACCAGGCCAGGCACGTCAGTCCACATCGCCGGGTTTAAGCCCTTGCCTGCGATATGGAATTTGGTGTGGGGATGGGAGCGGAGTACCACCGGCCACACTTCTGCCAAAAACCAGTCAACGCCTTCGCGGTTTGGTCCCCAATCCATCGCTCCGAGATGGAACATGTTGACACCGGGATACGAGCCGACGCGGGGGTCTCCGGCTTTCGAGACAGGAATGTGTTTCGAGGTTTCGATTCCAAATCCGGCGACGTGAATCGGTCCTGAGAAACCCCAATTCCGGTAACCCATTCCTTCATTGCTGCTGATGGAGACAATGGTGTCCACCTTGTCCAAGACGCTTTTCTCATAACGCTCGAGCGTGTTGGTCAAGTGCCTTAGCGCCAGGCGATTGATGGGGTTTCGTGTGGCCTTCCAACGCTGTTCCCAAATCTGGAATTCATGGTTGTGGCTCCGAAGCGAGACCAACGCAGTGGGGGCGTGCATGCGAATGGTCTCGATGTAAGGGGTGGTGTACAGGCTTTCGAGGTGAACCACGTCATATCGGGCACGTGAGAGTACCCGCTTCAGAATCATGGCGAATTGGTGGCTGTAGAACCGGGAAATGTTGTAAGAATCGCCGTTGATCAATGCAACGTAAGCGTCGCGTATATCGAGGTCGGTCTCCAGTGGGACCCCTTCAAGGTCCACCTGTTCCACGTAGTCACTGTCGAGCGACTCCAGTGGCAGAGGGTGCTTTTTGGTGAAGGCACTGAGCAACTTCACTTTTGCGCCGTTGTTGACCAAACCATTCGTAATGGCATTCATGGCCAAACATCCTCCATCCACGGTTGGGCGCGGCGGCTTGTGACAAATCTGGAGAATGCGCATTGGCCCGTGAAGTTATCGGCTCTTTCGCAAGCCTGCGAATGGGCGCCAAGAAATTTCTCGGGCGGCCCTCAAATTGAGCAGGATTGCAGCGGGCACCATAATCATGGTGCCCAACCACATGCCCCAAGCGGGTGGGAGCGTTCCCGACCGCACCATGCGTTCACCCATGATGGTGATGATGTAGTAGAGCACAAACAAGAGGATGGCCAGTACTGTGGGCAAGCCGAGGCCTCCTTTTCGGATAATGGCGCCGAGGGGAGCGCCGATGAGAAAGAGGAGGACGCAAGCCGAAGCCAAAAAGAGCTTGCGGTGCCACTCTATGGCATGTCGGTTGGACAAGGTCCGCTTGGACAAGCGCTCATCGCGCTGGTTTTGGGCCGTCTGTATGGCATTCCGGACCATGTCACCGGCCGCATCAAATACCCGACGTTCTGCAGCGGGCCCCAAACGCGAAAGCCAGTCCGCATAGACCGCGGACGTGTCCAACCCGAAGATGGGCTTGTCGACATGGACAGGTTTGTTCATGCTGCGTTGACCGAAGTCTTGTAGAGCGACGGCCATTTGGGCACGCTCTTTCTCAAGGGAATCGATGGCAGCTTCGAGCTGCCCCAGGCTCATCATTTCGTAGGCGCGTTTAAACAGGGCTTCGTCGGCTTTTGCAAAGTCCAAGCTGCTCAAATCGATGCGAATACGTTGCGCCTCGAACAGGGTTTTGAGGTGGGGGTAGGTGCGATCGCGCTGTCGGATTCCGGGTTCTTGTCGGTCCTCATGGCTGGAGCCTTCTTTGAGGTCCAGCTCCAAAAAACGACCAGTGGGAGAGGTGCGCATGGTACCACTTCTGGCCTTGATGACCAGCCCTGCACCATCCCGACCACCACCATGGTGGTGAATCAGAACGTCCTGAAGTTCACCGGTCTCTTGATCGACCTGCGCCGCGCGAATGGCATACCCATCAATGCCGTTGTAGAACACCCCGTTTTCGAGGTTGAGTGTTGGCTTTTTTCGGGTTACGCTGTAAAGCAGCGTGCGAAATTTTAGGTTGGCCACAGGCCAGGCGAAGTTTGCGAAGACCAAAGCGCCTCCAGCTACAAACATCATGGTGATGAGCAGCGGCCGGAGGATGCGCCCCAATCGCATTCCTGAAGATTTTAGGGCCGTGAGCTCCTGGTGTTCCGCCATAGCTCCGAGGGTCATGATGCTGCTCATCAGGATGGCAAGGGGCAAAGCGAGGTTCACCAGCCGCGCAGAGGCATAGAGCAGCAATTCAAGCACCACATGGATGGCCAGTCCCTTGCCAATCAACTCGTCCGCATAGACCCACAAGAATTGCATGTCCAAAAAGAACAGCGCCACAAGAAAGGTAATGACGAAGGGCCCCAAAAAAGAGCGAAGAAGGAGCCTGGTGGTGCGCTTCAAAGCGGGCTTGACGTTGACAATCAGCGGGAGATGAAAAGGTTTCCCCCAACAGCGTGCAAGATTGCCTAATTTTCGCGCATCAAGCCAAGCGCGATGCACAACAATTCCCACAACACCGGTGGATTCTCCACCCACTTCCTGGCGTTTTTCATTCCAGCGATCCTCATCATGGGGTGCACAGAACCCGGGCCAGACCTTGGTGAAGACGGCACAGCCGCAGAAACAATGGACATGAAAGCTGGCGAGCCGGATGCCAGCGGTTTTGTCTGGCAGACGGAGCAATTTGCCGATCTCAAGCTCATCCGTTACCAAGTTGGCGGCTGGAGCAAGCTTTCCTTGGACCAGAAGAAATTGGCCTACTGCCTCACCCAAGCAGGGCTGAGCGGCCGAGACATGATGTACGACCAGAACAACCGCTACAACCTGCGTGTGCGCCACATGTTGGACGAGGCGCATCGGAAATTCTCGGGAGACCGTTCCACAAAAGGGTGGCAGCGGTTCCACACTTTTGCCAAGCGGGTGTGGTTCTCAAATGGCATCCACCATCACTATTCTAACGCCAAGTTGATGCCGGAATGCGGCCGTGCATACTTTGAGTTCGTTCTGGCCAACAGTGGCCTGGATAACGCCGAAGGCAATGCAGAAGTACTCGACATGCTCTACGATCCCAGCCGCGAGGCCAAGAAGGTGGAGCTCGATGCTTCCAAGGGTTTGGTGGAGTCCAGTGCCATCAACTTCTACGCACCAGATGTGAGCACGGAAGAGGCACAAGCATTCTTCGCCAACTATGCCGTGGACCGCAACAAGCCGGTAGAAAAAGGCTTGAACAGCCGCCTCGTAAAAGATGCCGACGGCAAAGTGGTGGAGGAAGTGTACAAAGTAGGCGGGCTTTATGGAGCAGCCTTGGAGAAGGTGAACTACTGGTTGGAAGAAGCCCAGAAATACGCCGAGAACGACAAGCAAGGTGCAGCACTAAGGCACTTGGTGGACTATTACCGCACGGGTGATTTGGAGAAGTGGAGCCTCTACAACATCAATTGGGTGCGGGACACCGAAGGAGACATTGACTACATCAATGGTTTTGTGGAGGTCTACAACGACCCACTTGGATTCACAGGAAGCTATGAGACCGTGGTTCAAATCAAGGACTTTGAGGCCTCTGAGCGCATGGCTGTTATGATGGACAATGCACAGTGGTTCGAAGACCACATGCCATTTATGGACGAGCACAAGAAGAGCAAGGTCGTCGGCATCACATACAACGTTGTGAATGTCGTTGGTGAAGCTGGCGATGCTTCGCCAAGCACGCCCATTGGAGTCAACCTGCCGAATGCGAACTGGATTCGGACCATGCATGGCTCCAAAAGTGTGAGCTTGGGCAACATCATCGATGCTTATGACAAAGCCGGCGGAAGTGGCATCACGGATGAGTTCGCTTTTGACGATGTGGAGAAGGCCCGAGCACGCGCTCACGGAGGCCTCGCGGGTAAAATCCACACGGCTTTCCACGAGGTCATCGGCCACGCGAGCGGACAGCTCGAGCCGGGCATCCAGGAGCCGGCCAGTACTTTGAAAGAGTACGCCAGCACCATGGAGGAGGGGCGAGCTGATTTAGTGGCCCTTTACTTTATGCTCGACGAAAAGCTCATCGAATTGGACCTGGTCAAAAACATGGAAACCGGACGCTGCGAATATGACAGCTATATCCGCAATGGCATGCTGATGCAGCTTCGGCGGTTGGATTTGGGGGCCAACATCGAAGAAGCGCACATGCGGAACCGCGCTTGGGTGAGTCATTGGGTGGTCGAGCAGGCGGCAGCAGACAACAGCATCCGCGAAATCAAGCGGGAAGGCAAGACGTTCTACAACATCGAGGACTATGACCGCGTGCGCGCCCTATTTGGAGAGCTCCTCCGCGAGGTGCAGCGCATCAAGTCCCAAGGCGACTACGCGGCCGCCAAGGCCTTGGTCGAAGGGTATGGCGTCCAAGTCGACCCCGACGTCCACCAAGAGGTGCTTACGCGTTCCGAAGCGCTGGGCATTGCACCTTACGGCGGATTCATCAATCCTAAATTGGAAGCCGTAACCGATGAATCGGGCGCCATCGTAGACGTCAAGCTTTCTTATCCTGACGACTTCACACAGCAAATGCTGGGTTACGATGAGCAGTACAACTTCTTGCCACTGGAGAATTGATGCAACAGGAGGAGTCGTCCATAGGAGAGCGGTCTATATCTGATCGAAAGCTCGCGCTCATTGAAGCCATTTTGCCGTTGGAGCTAGAGGAGGATTTGGAGGTGTTGGAATCATCTGTCCAAGACTTGCAGGAGCACATTCGCGCCCGGCAACTGGTGATTGGATACCTGCCCAATGGGAGTGTGGTGCTCAAGCAACGCTTCTTGGACAGGTTGCGTCATACCCTACAAGACATCAAGCACGATGAATTTGTCACACTTCCCGAACTCGAGCAGCGCGCTGCAGATTGGTAAACTTCGGATGGCCCTGCGCTTGATTTGTGCGGCCCTTATAGGCGCTCAGGCCATGTCAAGTGGGGCCCAATCCCCATGCGAAAACGGCATGGCAGGGCAGTACCCCTGCGAGGGGCTGGACTTGATGAGCGTTCGGTCGTTTGAGGAATTGGGAGGCACCCCTCCTGGCAACGGAAACGACTGTTGGGGATGGTCGCGGGATGGCCGAGAATTTGTGCTGTTCGGGCGGAGCGATGGCACTTCGATTGTGGAGATCACCGATCCGGTCAATCCGGTCTTGATGGCCAATGTCCCCACGGCTTCTATTCCAAGCTTGTGGCGCGACATCAAAGTAATTGGAGATGTGGCCTACATCGTGAGCGAGGCTGGTGAGCATGGCATGCAAGCCATCGATTTGGAGCAGGTTTTGACCATGGAACCCATGTCCAGTGTTCCGCTGTTTTCCTTGTACACGGGTTTTGGGAACGCACACAACGTCGCAGCCAACCCGGAAACCCATTTTGTTTACGGTGTGGGAACGGGCACATTCAATGGAGGCTTGCACATTGTCGATGTCGCCAATCCCAGTAACCCCACTTTGGCAGGAGGTTGGGAGCAGAGCTACATCCACGATGCCCAAGTGGTGATTTACAACGGCCCCGATGAAGACCATGTGGGAAAGGAAATCGCCTTTGCTTTCGGGGGGTTTAGTGGCTGTTTTATAATCGATGTAGAAGACAAAACAGATTGTCAGACGCTGTCTGCTTTGTCCGACGAGGCATGGGTCTATTCACACCAGGGATGGTTGACCGAAGACCACCGCTTTGTTTTGGTGAACGATGAAATTGACGAGACCTCGGGGGTTGCACCATTGACGCGCACCTGGGTTTTGGATGTGCAAGACCTCGACAACCCCTCCGTCATCGGGTTTCATGAGGGGACGCTGGGGGTGACGGACCACAACCTGTACACCCACCAAGGCTTGGTCTATGAAGCCAATTATTATGCGGGGTTGCAGGTCCTTGATATGGTGAATCCAGCAGCGCTAGAGTTCGAGCAGGTGGCCTTTTTTGACACCAATCCGTTCAGCAATCAAGTGGGCACCAGTGGTGGAGCTTGGAACGTTTATCCCTACTTCGAGAGCGGCAACATCGCCATCAGTACCCAAAGCCACCTTTTCGTTGTGGCGCTTTCCGAACCGGTGTCAAGTGTGCAGGAGTCGGCCACAGGAATGGCCTTGGATGTGAGGTCGGGCAACGGCATGGTGTACACTACCGTTGGTGCATTCCAAAGCCAAAATCTCCAGGTGTTTGACGCCTTGGGGAGGCTCAAGGCCGAATGGCTGGCCTTGCCCGAAGTGACCATGCAGTGGATGGTCTCCGATTGGGATCCCGGTGTCTACGTCGTGAGGAGTGAAGACGGCGCTCAGGCGCGGTTTATAGTGGACTGATGCAGTCGCATTCAGCCTGTGGCCATGGCTTCGCGCAGCCTGTCTACCAGAACTGAACCGTCTAGCCGGGAGGTGATCTTTCCCTCTTTGGCCAGTGCATAGGTGCCGGTCTCTTCGCTTAAAACAAGGGCCACTGCATCGGTTTGCTCACTGATGCCAAGTGCAGCCCTATGCCGGGTTCCATATTGATTGGGAAGGTCTATCCGCCCCGTTACAGGTAGAATTCCACCAGCCCATGTGATCCTGTCACGGTCCAAGCAAGCAGCGCCATCGTGCAAGGGGCTGGCCTTTTCAAAAAGGGCCACAATCAATCCGGAAGACAGCTTGGCATCGAGGGAGCGCATCCCCGCGGTGACAGGACTGGGGTCTGCATCGCGTTTCAACACCAGCAATGCTCCGAGTCCGCGCTTGCGGCATTCTTCAAGTCCGTCACGGAGGGCTTCCCAGGTGGCGTCTCGGTCTGTTTGCACCGGGTTCCTACCAAAGATGTTTTGAACCCAAGGCGGAGCGCCAGCGAGCAGATGCCGGTTGCCAATGAGCAAGAGGAACTGCCGGAGTTCTTGCTGAAATACAATCAGCAAGGCGATCACACCGACGCCGATAAACTGCCCCAAGACTTCCGCCAACATTCGCATCTGTAATGCATCGACAATCTGATATACCAAATAGATGGCCAGGATCCCCAGGAAGATTCGGATGGCCGCGGTGCCGCGGGTCAGCCGGTAGAGCTGGTACAAAATCGCAGCAACGGCGAGGATGTCCAACACCTGCCAGGGCCCCAAATGGATGGCGGGTTGCTCAATCATCGGTGTTGTTCAGTCGGGACATGGAGAGTGCGCAGTGCAATTTCACGCATTCTGCGGCTTCTGCCACATCGTGCACCCGCAGGATATGAGCTCCTCGGTCCAATGCCCAGGCATGGAGGACAGAAGTGCCATTTAAAGCCTGCTCTGGGGAAGATTCTAAGACCTTGTAGATCATTGACTTGCGACTCAACCCCGCCAGTATTGGTACGCCAAGCTCCCCCAATTGACCCAATGTGTCGAGCAGTTGATAATTGTGTTCTACACTTTTTCCAAAGCCAAATCCAGGGTCTACACCGATCTGCGAGACGCCTTTTTCTCTCAAGGCCAGCAAGCGGTGTTCGAGGAACTCCGAAACTTCTGCGGTGACGCTGCCATACTCAGGGCGGTTTTGCATGCTTTCTGGCGTGCCCTGCATGTGCATCAGGATGTAAGGCACATTGCGCTCCGCCATGAGGTCTTCCATTTGAGGGTCCATGAGGGCCGCCCCAATGTCATTGACCATGTCAGCCCCCGCATCGAGCGCCCTCGATGCCACCACAGAATGGTAGGTGTCCACGCTCAGAGGGTGGTGGGGCAATACTGCTCTGATTTCCTCGATAACCGGCAGAATCCTCTCGCATTCAGCGCGTGTCCCGACGGTTTTGGCGCCAGGCCTCGAACTCTGTCCGCCGATGTCCAAGAGGTCCGCCCCTTCATCCACCATCTTGAGGGCGGTGGCAGCAGCTTGCTTGGCTTGGTCGACACGGCTGCCCCCATAAAAGGAGTCCGGGGTAGCATTGATCACACCCATGATACGGGGAACGCTGAAATCGAGCGTTCGCCCGTCCATTTCGAAAGGCGGGGGAGTTGTGCTGGGGAGCATGGTATTGGAAAGGAAAGATGCAAAAGAAGGCCGGGAGGCTGAAACAGCACTGATCACTGTTGGAAAATGGTGGGAGATGGAGGGCTTCCTTGTGAAGGATGATGCCAATTGGTCTCCAAATTGCTGTCTCTATGAGCAGCCAACACTCGACCCCCGATTCTGCCGGCGACCTCGGACGCACCCTGATCCAATATGACGGCCAGGTGGCCGCGTGTCGCTCGCTTTTTCTGGACAAGATGCACGACTATGGAACGGCTTGGCGGGTGCTCAGGCCAGCTTCATTGACCGATCAGTTGTTCATCAAGGCGCAGCGGATCAGAACGCTCCAAGAAGGGGGTGCACAGAAGGTCGAAGAAGGCATTCGCCCGGAGTTTGTAGGGATTGTGAACTACTGCATGATGGCCCTCATCCAATTGGAGTTGTCCGCGGACAGTCCCATGGAGTTGCCGGCGGATGAAGCCACAGCATTGTTTGATGGTGCCCTCGCACAGACCCGGGATTTGATGACCCGCAAGAACCACGACTACGGAGAGGCTTGGCGGGACATGAGGGTGTCGAGCTTGACCGATTTGATCCTCATGAAGCTGCTCAGAATCAAACAGCTTGAGGACCTTCAAGGCGGAGCCAAAGTGAGCGAAGGGGCAGATGCAGGTTACATGGATATGGCCAATTATGCCCTCTTTGCGCTGATTCACTTGGAATCTGCGTAATCCACCGCGCTTCGTGTTAATCGGGGGTTAATCCCTTTCAGAAGGCCGCAATCCCGGGCGAAATTGTAGCCGGAACAGACCTGCCATGCGCAACATTCTTTTATCGCTCGCCAACTATTGCCGTGTGCTCGTTGGCGCCCTCTTCGTTGTCTCGGGACTCATCAAGATCAACGATGCCATGGGCTTCATGTACAAGCTCGAAGAATACTTCGAGCCCGGTGCGTTGAACCTCGAAGCATGGACACCCTATGCCCTTGAATTGGGCATGCTGGCCTCCATTGGAGAGGTGCTGCTCGGAGTCGCCTTGCTCGTAGGGGCATTGCCCAAATTGACCACGGCTCTGACCGGCGTTTTGATGCTCTTTTTTACCTGGCTCACTTGGTACACAGACCACTGTGACCCGTTTGGCAGCAAGACCATCATCGAAAACGGCCTCGAAGTCATCATTCCCAACCAGTGCGTTCTGAGTTGCGGTTGCTTTGGCAATGCCATCCCATTGACGCCCCACGAGAGCTTCATCAAGGACATCGTACTGTTGGTATTGCTGCTGCCCATCTTGGCCAGCGCTTGGACGGGGGGCTACACCCTCAACGAGCGCAACCGTTCGGTGTGGATGTATGCATCTGCACTGCTCATCACATGGATGTTTGGGGAAACCATGCTGGAATGGGGTTTTCCCACGCTCTTTTTGGCGTTGGGGATTGCAGCAGCCGAAGGGGTGCGCCGCCGTTGGAAGAAAGGGGGCCAAGAATGGGCCATGGCAGGGGCGGTGCTTTTGGTGGCATTGGGATTTCAGATCTACACCTTGCGACACCTACCGGCAAAGGATTACAGGCCCTATGCTGTGGGCGAAGACATCAAGCGCAACATGGCTTCTGCGGACGAGCTGGGGCTCGAGCCTCCAGTGTACGATAAAGAGGTCCGCTTCTTTGAGCCGTCATCTGGATCGGATACGGTGGTGCTCCAGTCGGCCTACATGGCAGGCAAGCTCTGGCAGGACGAGGCGTTCAAAGCTGCTTACCCAGAGGCCGATTGGGATGGGGCCAGAGAATTCAAAGTCTCAGACGGTTATGAGCCTTTGATTTTTGACCTTGACGCCACGGACGCAGAGGGCAACAGCGTGCTCGGTGATCTCCTCGGACAAGGCTACACGCTGCTTCACATATCCAAAGACTTGGGCCTTTCTCAAGCCCGCGGTCAGGCTGACATGAATGCCCTGTTTGAAGCAGCCACTGCTCAAGGATGGCGCACTGCCGCTTTGACACCGTCGACGGCTGAAGAAGCCCTCAATTACCAAGCGGAACACAGCGCCAATTATGCGTTCTATTCCACCGATCCAACAGAACTCAAAATCATCGTTCGAAGCAACCCCGGCATGGTGCTGCTTAAGGATGGGGTGGTCATGGAGAAGTGGGCGTGGCGGGATTTCCCAGCGTCTTTCACAGAGCTTCAAGGGGCTTACTGAGTCCATATGGGCCGGCACAGCGCATGGAAGAAGTGGGCGCGGGGCGCTGCTGTCCTGTGGGGCAGCTTCACCCTCGTTTTTCTGATTTTCACCGCGGTTCCAGATCCCGCACGCCAGTTGGCAGGTCAGCAGGCCGATCCTGAGGTCATTGCAGACCTGCAGGCGCGATTTGGCTTGGATCAACCCGCTTGGGTTCGCTATGGACGCGCTTTACAGGCCCTCTCTCCTCTGGGAGCGCTGGAAGGTGGCGGCTGGGGTATGAGGTGGCCTTCTTTGGGACAGAGTTATGTGCGTCCAGCATCGGTGGGCTCACTGCTGCTTGAGGCATTGCCGGCCACCGGTCTTCTGGCTTTGACCGCGCTTTTATTTGCCCTCTGTTTGGGCCTTCCCATGGGACTGATTGCCGCCCGAAACCCGGGTGGATGGTTTGACCGCATCGCGGTGGGAGGGAGCGTTTTGGGCATGAGTGCTCCTTCATTTTTCATGGCCATTTTGGTGGGGTATGTCTTTGCCGTGAAGTGGGGGGGATGGACCGGTTTGCCCTTGACAGGAAGCCTTTGGGATCTCGATGAGCAGGGCCAAACGACCTTGGCATTGCGCAACTTGATTCTGCCCGCCTTCACGCTGGGACTGCGCCCGTTGGCCGTGCTGTCACAATTGATGCGCGGAGCGGCCTTGGATGTGCTGTCGGCGCCGCATGTTCAGACAGCCCGGGCGTTCGGCGCCTCAGAAACGGAGGTGCTGCGTCATCATGTCCTGCGCAATGCCTTGAACCCTGTGGTCACAGCAGCAAGCGGATGGCTGGCACAGCTGCTGGCAGGGGCGGTATTCGTAGAGTTTGTCTTTGGATGGCGCGGATTGGGCTTCCTGTTGTTCGAGGCTTTGGAGCAACATGATTTGCCCGTGGTCATGGGCGGTGTGCTGCTGGTCAGCTTCACGTTTGTGGCCGTTAATGCCATGGCAGACCTGACCTACCGGGTCTTGGACCCTCGGGCCACTCAGGGCTGAAGTTGCCCATTGGCACGCACATTCAATGCCCTCACCAACTGTTGGATGGAGGCGTTGAAGTAACGTTTGGTTCGGTAACTGCCCACCCACTGTATTCCTTGAATGGCATTGGTGAGAAACACCTCGTCGGCGATGAGCATGTTCTGTGGAGTCAGGTTACACTCATACACCTTCATGCCAAACTCCAAGGCGATGTTGATGATCTCGGCGCGCATGATGCCCGCGGTGGCTCCACCATCCAAGCCGGGCGTGTACAGCACACCATTGCTCACCAAGAAGAGGTTGGACGAGGTACTCTCAATGAGCCCCATCCGGTCGTTCTGGATGAGGGAAGTATCGAGGTTTTGCTCCTGGGCCCACAGGCCGCTTTGGATGTAAATATTGGCCGCGAGGTTCTTGAAGCGTGTCAAGTGATTCGGCGTGCATTTCATCTCCGGATAGATGTCCACAGATAGGCCCTTCTCGTTGAGGCTGTAGTCGGCAACAGAAATGGGCTCGGCGGTCATGACCACATCGAGGTCACTACCCAAGGGAGAATAATACCCACGCCCTCTGCGGCTCAAGGTCATGCGGATCCTCGCGCTTCCCGTAATCTCCTCTTTTTCTAGAAGGCGGAGGATGTCTTTTTTGATTTGACTCGGGGTAAACCCCAGTGGAGGGTGAATCCGGTGGGCCTTGAGCCCTTCGCGCATGCGTTCAAAATGCCCTTCCAGAAACAAGGGCTGCCCTTTCATGACCCGAATGGTTTCAAAGATTCCGTCAGCGTAGAGAAAGCCACGGTTTTCCAATGAAATTACCGGTGCGCCTTCCCCGTCGAAAGACCTGAATTCACCGTTGTAAAGGAGGTTTTGCACGCAGCAAAATTAAGGCTGACTGAGCAGGGGAACCGCCTTCCAATTCAAAAGAGATGCATTTGGTGCGATGAGAATGCCATTGGGGACGCCAGCGCCCAGAGCGCAAACGATGTCCCGGGCCTTGTCGCCCACCATCCAGCAGCGCTGAGGGTCGAGTTTGTGACGCGCCAGGGCCCGCTCGACCATGAGTGATCCTGGTTTGCGGCTTAAGCTCTGGCCGTAATCCGGATGGTGCGGGCTGTAAAAAATGTCACTGATGGGCGCGCCTTTAGATTGGGCTTCAGACCGCAAGAATGCGTGGATCTCGGCCACGGCTTCGTGGGTGTATTTGCCCTTGGCAATGCCGCCTTGGTTTGTGATGATGATGAGTTTGAATCCGGCATTGTACCAAGCTTTCATGGCCTCCAATGCGGTGGGCAAAATGCGGAATTCAGCCAAGCTCTTGGTGTAATCACCCGGGTCGTGGTTGATGACCCCGTCTCTGTCGAGCAAAATGGCGGCTCCCGTGAAGTTCGGTGGTGTGGTCTCTGGCATGGTTCAGGAAATCGGCGTGCCTGCAGGAACGCTGCGGGGCAACTCTAGGAGGCTCACGTTGGGACCTTGGACCGCGCCCAAGACCAAACAGCGGCTTTGGTGAGGCCCGACCTGCTTGGGTGGGAAATTCACGACAGCTGCAATGTGTTTGCCGGGAAGTTCCTCTGGAGTGTAGTCCAAGGTGAGCTGCGCTGTGGACTTGAGAATCCCCAATGGACCGAAGTCGATGTGCAGCACATAAGCTGGACGCCGGGCGTTTTCCAAAGGTTCTGCACGCAAGATGGTCCCTGTCCGCAGGTCGCATGCAGCGAAGTCGGCGGGGTCGATGGGGGCTTTGGGTTCCATTTTTAGCTCAAAATCAAGCTTGAGTCCGGAAAATTAGGGGCCCGGGCCGGTTAACTTGCCCCCATGGATGATGCTTTTCCACTGAAAGGGCAGTGGCAAGATTGGACAGCGGCTGTGCACGCACAGTCCCGCGGAAAGGAGCCCACGCTGAACGCCGCTATTGAAGGCGAATTGGAGGTCCCTGTATTTCACCCCGCGAGGGAAGTGTCTTCGGTTCGGAAACGTCCGGCAGCTCCATGGAAGGTGAGGAGCACGGTCAGCAGTCCGGAGGGGGTCATGCCGGCCTTGGAAGGCGGTGCGGAGGTTTTGCGTTTGGTGGGCTGCCAAAATCCGGCGGAATGGCTAAACAGAGTGGAACGGGCCTATGTAGAAATTGAATTCGAAGGCGGGGCAGGAGCCGACCAAATTGCAGGGGCCGGGTGTTTCCCGATGAGCGGTGGTGTATTGCTCAACGGATGGGACCTGTCCTCCTCTGGCCCCAAGGCCTTGACCGATCATGTTGCCTCAGTGGACAGGCATTCTGAAGCGAAAGGCACACTGCGCACAGTGTCATTGTCTGATCCCCGTCTGACGGATGGGCGTTGGAGTACTGCAGCGGCATTGGCCTTGCTCGTGCGCAGATGTGGAGAAGTGGCCACAGGGCTCGAGGGAGGCCTGAGAAGGGTCTCTTTGGACTTGATGCTGGATGAGGACCCTGTCATGTCATTGGCATCCTCGGAAGCCCTGAAACGGCTCTTGCTCAGACAATGGCCTGTAGCGCAGTGGCCGCGCATCACCTCGGTGTGTGGGACCCAAGGGTTTGGGCGAGGCGAAGGCCGAGAAAATTTGGTGAGGCAAGCGGTTCGAACAACAGCCGCGGCCATGTCGGCTCCTGATGCCATCGACGCGGGTTCCTCTGCACTTTCTGACGACGTACCTCAGGATTTGTCGGGGCAAGGCAACAAATGGGGCAGGAATCTATTGCACTTGCTCCGTGAAGAAAGCGGCCTCGCCGATGGCGAAGCTGTGGTATCTCCGCTGGTCGATGCCCTGTGCACGGCGCTCATGCGCGGAGCAGATGCCTATTTAGAAAAATGGGGGGCCATGGAGGCGCAAGCGGTCTTGGGTATGGGAGCACAGGCTTGGGACATCCAACCCATAGTGGCATCCCGCCCATCAGAAATGGCGGGTTCCGCCTTGCATTGGGAAGGCCATGGCGCCGGCGTGCCGCCTTATTTACGGGGGCCTTACGCGAGCATGTACACCAGCCGGCCATGGACCATTCGACAATATGCAGGCTTTAGCACAGCCGAAGCTTCCAACGCCTTTTACAGAAGAAACCTTGCAGCGGGCCAAAAAGGCCTCAGCGTGGCGTTTGATTTGGCCACCCATCGGGGCTATGACAGCGACCACCCGCGGGTTTCAGGAGATGTAGGGAAGGCAGGTGTGGCCATCGACAGCATCGAAGACATGAAACTGCTGTTCGACGGGATTCCATTGGACACCATGTCGGTTTCCATGACCATGAACGGGGCTGTGTTGCCCATCATGGCCTTTTACATCGCCGCGGCAGAGGAGCAAGGGGTGGACTCCAGCTTGCTGGCAGGCACGATCCAAAACGACATCCTCAAAGAGTTCATGGTGCGCAACACCTTCATCTACCCACCGGGACCCAGCATGCGCATCATCAGCGACATTTTCGCTTACACGGCACAACACATGCCCAAGTTCAATTCCATCAGCATCTCAGGCTACCACATGCAGGAGGCGGGTGCTACCCCGGAATTGGAGCTGGCTTACACCATCGCCAATGGCTTGGCTTATGTCAAGGCGGGGGTCGAGGCCGGACTCGATGTGGACGATTTTGCGCCACGGCTGAGTTTCTTTTGGGGCATCGGCATGGAGGTCATGTCAGAAGTGGCCAAGCTCCGGGCCGGACGCCTGTTGTGGGCCCGTTGGATGGCCAGTTTCAATCCGACCAACCCGCGCTCTTCCATGCTGCGGACCCATTGCCAAACCAGCGGCTGGACGCTGACCGAGCAAGACCCCCTCAACAACGTTGGCCGCACGGCCATAGAAGCCTTGGCCGCGGTTTGGGGTGGCACACAAAGCCTGCACACCAACTCATTGGACGAGGCCATTGCGCTCCCGACAGACGATACCGCGAAAGTGGCGCGCAATACCCAGCTCATCCTCCAAAATGAAGCCGGTACTACCCGCTGGGTAGATCCCTTAGGTGGCGATGCCACCGTCGCCCTCCGGACCGCCGAACTCGTGGATGCAGCTGACGCCATCATCCGAGAGATGCAAGCAGCTGGTGGCATGCCGCAAGCCATAGAACAAGGTCTTCCCATGCGGGGCATCGAAACGGCTGCCGCAGAAAAGCAATCTAGGATTGACGCCGGCGACGACAAGATCGTAGGACTCAACCTGTTTCCCGGACGTGCTCCCGAGTCCATGGAAGTGCTGAAGGTGGACCACCACACGGTACTGAAAGGTCAAAAGCAGCGGCTAGAACAATTGCGTTCTGACCGCGATGAGGCTGCCGCTCAAGCCGCCCTGTCGGCTTTGGAAGCCGGCGCTTCAGGTACGGCGAACCTGTTGAAGCTGGCCGTGGATGCTGCCCGTGTCAGGTGCACCTTGGGTGAAATCTCGGACGCAGTGGAGGGTGTTTTTGACCGGCATGTTCCCGTGAACCGTCCTGTGCGTGGTATTTTCCGCAAGCATCTCGGTGCCCGAGAAGAATTCAAAATCGCCGTGGAAAAAGCCGCTCGTTTTGCAAGCCTTGTAGGCCGTCAGCCCCGAATCTTGGTGGCCAAGATGGGCCAAGATGGGCACGACCGTGGAGCCAAGATCATTGCCAGTGCTTTTGCCGATTTGGGCTTTGATGTGGACCTCGGGTCTTTGTTTCAGACGCCCGAAGAAGTGGCCAGGCAGGCGGTGGAAAGTGACGTGCATGTCGTCGGGGTTTCGACTTTGGCTGCCGGCCACTTGGCTTTGGTGCCCGCTTTGGTGGAGGCCCTTGCCCAGGCTGGCCGTGAAGACATGTTGGTGGTGGTTGGCGGGGTCATTCCCCGAGAGGATTATGACGCCCTTTATGGGGCAGGAGTCACGGCCATTTTTGGGCCGGGGACACCAGTGGTAACCTCTGCAACCCGCATTTTGGACCTGCTCAACGAGGCCTATTCCTGAGTCATCCCTTCTCGGTGCGCGGCTGCCCCATCAGGGGCGCCAACCGCCATGGTCAGTGACCTTCGCTGCCCAGCTCTGTGGCAGGGTAGCGGTATCCGCGCAGGATGTCTTCTGCAGGCATGGCGGGCTTGCCCGCGAGTTGCGCGCGATCCAACAGCACAGGGGCATCCGAGGTGCCCACCCACCATTGCCCAGTAGATGTATGGCAATGGCCAGGTTGCAGGAGTCCAATTGCTTCGGGTGCATCGACAACACGGGCCTTGTGCACCTTAAATGTGGCCCCGTTGAGGGTGCTCCAAGCTCCGGGAAATGGGTGCATTCCGCGGATGAAATCGACCACTTCCTTGCTGGACTTCCGCCAGTCAATTCGGCCATCTTGACGAAACAACTTGGGGGCAGAGCGCTCGTCGCCCCGCATCAAGGCGTTCTGTGGAATGCCCTGGATTTGTCCTGCGGCCAATGCCGTCAAAGTGTCATCTAGCAAGCCTGCTCCGGCTTCCATCAAACGCGCATAGACTTCGCCCGATGTGTCCTCGGGACCTATGGAGCATCCGCGCTGCAGCAAGACCGAACCGGTATCGATTTCTCGGGTGATGAAAAACGAGGTAACCCCAGTGTGGCGAGCACCGGCCATGACAGCATGTTGAATGGGCGCTGCACCCCTAAAGTCAGGGAGCAAGCTGCCGTGCACGTTGACCGTACCCAACCTGGGCAAGCTCCAAACAGATTCTGGAAGCATGCGAAAAGCCACAACAGCAAAGAGGTCGGCATCCCATGCTCGGAGGGTGTCCTGGAACTCCAGTGACCTGAGCTTATCGGGTTGAACAACAGGGATGTTGTGTTCAAGGGCCTCCGTTTTAACTGCAGAGACATGAATGCGTTGTCCCCTTCCCGCGGGTTTGTCGGGAGCGGTCACCACCCCCACAACCTCGTGTTGTCCGAGCACTACAGTACGCAGGGCTGCCGCTGCAAAGTCAGGCGTGCCAAAGAATACGATGCGAAGGGAGGTGTGCTCCATAAGGGGAGGACAAAGGTAATAGGCAGGGAAGGGGCTAGGACCAAAAAGCCCGCTTCAAATCTGCTTGGACCGCCAATCATTGCGAAGCAGAAACCAAGCACAACCGGCCCCCATGATGGAGAAGTAAGAGAATTCTACCCACCATATGCGCCAAACCGGTTGTGGCCACCACAGGGTCAAGGCAAATGTGCATACTGAGTAGAACAGAATGGCCGACACTTCGATGGCCAATGCTGTCCGCGTGTGGCCACTGCCTTGAATGGCGCTGAGCATTACAGAGCTGCCGCTGTAGATGAGCATGGCCAGAAAAATCACAGGAAGCGTCTTGCTGGCGGCTTCCAAGCCTACCGCGTCGTCAAAAAAAGGCGCTGCGAGCCATTCAGGATAAAAGAACAGGCCATGAGAAAGGAGTACGATTCCGATGATGTTGACCGTGAAAAGCCGCTTGAGCACTTGTGGCAATTCGGCGCCCCTGTTCTCTCCGATTAGGGTGCTCACGAAGGTGCGTGTTGTCTGCGAGACGCCCTGAGAGACGGTGAAAGCCAGCATGAAATAATTGCGCGCCACATGGCTGACCTTGAGTTCGAGCATGCCCACCTGTTCAACCAAGAAAAAGAACATGCTCCAAGTCCCCAGTGTCAGGGTCAATTGCAACACCAGGGGCAGGGCGAGTTTGATCCAGTGCCAAATTTCCTCCTGGTTTAGAAAAGTCTTGTCCCAGAACGAGGGACCATTGGATCGGATGACCGCTGTAAACAGAACCAAAGCTCCAATGCACTCTGCTATGAAACTCGCCAAAGCAGCACCTTGCGCGCCCATGGACCAGATGCCATCAATCAACAAGGCGTCTCCGGCGATGTTGACCAGTCCTACAGCAATCATGGTGACCATGAGCACCTTGGACCGGGCAGTGCCCATGAAGTAGGCGTACATCATGAGCATGGCAAACCCCGGAAGAAAGCCCCATTTGCGGACCGCCATGAATGCATTGAAAACGTCTCCGGTAGCTCCGTCCCTGAAGACCTCTGCAAAACCCAGGTAGAGCCCCGACTGAACCACGGCGACCAAGCACAATCCGATGACAAGCATGCCGATCAGACCTGTTCTCAACAACACCAAAGCCCTCTCGCTGCGTCCTTCACCGACCCTGCGGGCGATTAGGATTTGGCCGCAACTGGAGAGTCCTTGGCCGACCATGGCCAGCGTGATGTAGAGGATGCCCGCATTGCCGGCACCATTGAGCGCCGAATCGGATACTTTGCTCAGAAAGAAGTTGTCGGTAAGGACCACCAGAAATTGGGTGAACGTTCCCGCAGATATGGGAAGCGCCAATTTGAGTATCGCCTGAAAAGAGGTCGATAACGTTGATTTCATGGGGTATTGGGCTCCGTGGTTGGAGTGCCGGGTGCCCTAGAGCCCGCTTCATTTCTGAGCCGTTGTAGCAAGCCTTCGGCGTCCTTGACGGTTCGGGATGCCCAATCGCCCAAAATGCGGTTGTGTTCGGTTTCCGGCAGGCGCCAGTCCAAATCAGGGTTCGACCTCACCCTTTGTGTCACCGTTTGTAAAGTCAAAGCTGCAGCCACAGAGATGTTGTAGCTCTCGGTGAATCCAAACATGGGAATGCGGACGAAATAATCGGCTTCTGCCCGGGCTTCATCAGAAATGCCGGGGCCTTCAGACCCAAAGACCAGTGCTACAGGACGGTCAAGCGGAAGGTCGTCAGGGGTGGTGTCATTGGTGTGAGGCGTCGTGCAGCACACCGCGAAGCCGCGGGATTTCAAACCGCGAAGTGCTTCTGTGGTATTCTGGTGCCGCTCTATGTCCAGCCATTTGGAGGCACCCTTGGCCACGCCTGGTGAAACCCTGTAAGGGTTGTTGACCTCGATGATGTGGGCCGTTTGAAGGCCGAAACCATCGCAACTCCTGAGTACAGCAGAAATGTTGTGGGGGTCGTACAGGTCTTCGGTGACAGCCGTCACCCACTGCATGCGTTCGCGGAGAACCGCTTGGAACCGCGCGTGTCTCGCATCCGTGAGGTAGGGAGAAAGAAGCGTGTACCGGTCGTCTTGCATGGGGCGGGGTTAAAGAAAAACCCCGGCTTGCCGCGAAGGCAAGCCGGGGAAAATTCGGCTAATGCCGTTTCGAGGTCTTACTTGACCTTGTCGTTCAACTCAGCACCTGGCTTGAACTTCACCACGTTTTTAGCTGCGATGGTGATTTCCTTACCAGTTTGAGGGTTGCGGCCCTTGCGTGCCTCCCGATGGGTGACAGAGAAGGAACCAAAGCCAACGAGGGCTACACGCTCACCACCCTTAAGGGCGTTTGAGGTTGCGTCGATGAAAGAGTCGAGTGCGCGGCCTGCGTCGGCCTTGCTGATGCCAGCGCCTTCGGCCATGGCGTCACGGAGTTCGGATTTGTTCATGGTTTTCTTTTTGGGTTGTGAACCTTTCAAATGTATATGCGAAATCCCGCGCCCCACGGGAGATGTAGAACGTTTTTATGCAGTTTGTGAATAAAGTCAAGTTAGAATTGGAAAAACCCGGAAATCCAACGTGGATGCGGGCTCCGACATGGTGTTGACCTTTGCACCACAGCCCAAAAATGACACCATGGCCGATTCTGCCCCTTCAAATCCGATGAATGAACCCTTTGAAGCACTCGGTCCAACCGTTGATTTTGAGGTTCCCATGCGCTACAGCGACATGGATTTGTTTGGACACGTCAACAATGCCCGCTACTTCACCTTCTTGGAGGATGCACGGATCGCATGGTTCGAAACCTGCGTACCCGAACCATGGGATTTCCGCAAGCACGGTGTGTTGGTCGCCCACAATGAGATGGACTACCTCAAGCCGGTCGAGCCAGGAGACCGCCTCATCATTAGGTTGGGTGCATCGGGGCTGGGCAATTCAAGCATCCACATTCGATACGCTGGCTTTGTCTTAAAGGGAGGAGACGCCAAGCGCACCTCTTTGGCGTTCCGTGCGGCTACCACTCTGGTAAGCTGGAATACGGCTGCCGGAAAAGTATCCCGTGTTCACGACGATTGGCGCAAGGCCATAACGGGCGAGTAAGGCACAGGCTTTGCGGCAAGGCGAGGGGACTTCAGTATGCCATAAATATGCAGTCCACGCAAAACTGTGAATAATCAACAGTGCTTGCGCAAGGGGCGGGGACTTTAATTTGTCGCATCTAAACATCAAAAATGAAACACCTCTACACATTAATGATGGGCCTCGCAATGACCGGGACCCTCTTAGCGCAAACTGTTTCTGTGACCCTCAGCGTCGACATGAGCAATCAAGATGTCGCTGCAGAAGGCGTCCATGTTGCAGGCAACTTCCAAGGTTGGGACCCAGCGGGTACCATGCTCACCGATGGCGACATGGATGGAGTCTATGAAGTGACGGTTGAAGTGGCAGACTCCCTCACCACCATTCAATACAAATTCCTCAATGGAAACGCATGGGGCGTTGACGAGTCATGCCCAGAGGCCTGCGCTTTTCCGGGCAGCAATGACCGCACTGCCCAAATCGACGGCGATACTGACGTTCCTACAGTCTGCTTCGGTGCCTGTGCAGCATGCGGCATCACTACGGTTCTTTTCAAGATTGACATGAGCCAAGAGGAAGCCATCAATCCAGTTGGAGTGCACATGAACGGCAACTTCAACGGTTGGGATGGAACCAACTTCTTGATGATGGACGATGCCGACGGAGACATGGTGTACACCTACACCGCTCAGGTAGACGGAGCCATGTTGGAGCCGGTTGATACGCTGCAGTTCAAGTTTGTAAATGGAAATGCTTGGGGGTTTGATGAAAATCCAGAAGGCGAATGCGCCAGCCAAGGCAACCGCACCATGGCACTGACTGGAGGCGACCTTGTTTATCAAATGAGCGAAACTGGCCAGGCATACTGCTACAACACATGTGGGAGTTGTGTCGCGCCAACGCCAGTCACCTTTAAGGTGGACATGAGCACCCAAGCAGAGGTGTCGGTCAACGGTGTCTGCGTCGCAGGCAGTTTTCAGGGGTGGACCCCAGGGGTGAATTTCCTGACAGATGACGATGGCGACATGGTATATGAGGGGACCTTTGACGTGGTGCCTGGAGACTACGAGTTCAAATTCATCAATGGAAACAACTGGGGAGGCGATGGCGATGGAAACATTGACAACGAAAACCCACCAGGTGAATGCGTGACCAACGGCAACCGAACAGTCACAGTGGGAGAGGAGGCCATGACCGTCCAATACTGCTACAACCAATGCAGCGAATCCTGTGTGGAGGACCCCAATGCAGCACCCATTACATTCCAAGTGGACATGACCAATGAAGCAGTGGAAGAAACTGGGGTGTGGTTGATTGGAGGCATTACTTCACCGCAATGGCAGGCCGGAGCTTTGGAAATGAGTGACGCCGATGGAGACAATG
>Ga0208971_1000196_pt1 | contig 46000 bp, 38 predicted proteins | sample AOAMet1_18_M0_10_2_FD_188229 | JGI IMG/M metagenome (GOLD analysis project Ga0208971, IMG submission 188229) | Ammonia-oxidizing marine microbial communities from Monterey Bay, California, USA - CAN11_18_M0_10 (SPAdes) | ecosystem: Environmental > Aquatic > Marine > Intertidal zone | place...
AAAAATGGTTTTTCTTTTGATGGGCGAGCCAGACGTTAAATTGGGAAGTAAATTTAGGCCCGGAAGTGTGGCGTCTTGCGGGAGTTGGGCGGCTGCCAGGATGGTAGGTGCCAAATCGATTGTACTGCATAGTTCTTTTCGCATAGCAGGCTTCATTTTGGTTGGCCATGAAAACATAATCGGCGTGCGGATACCGCCTTCGTAAGGGGTTTGTTTCGATCGTGGAGCGTAGCGTCGGGAGTCTGGACTTTGAATCCATCCGTTGTCACACGCGTAAACAATGAGGGTGTCGTCCCGGACGTTGGCTTTGTCGAGATGGTCGATGAGTTGCCCGCAAGTTTCATCGAACCAGTCGCACATGGCATAATATTTGGCAATCGTGACTGGCCTGCCGTCGACTGTATATTTGTTGAGTAAGCGTTTCGGTGGGTTGTGTGGTGAATGTGGCAAGAATGGGGCGTACCATACAAAAAATGGTTTCTTTTTTTCAATCGACATATCGATGAAATCGGTGACGGCAGACAATCCTTCTCGCCCGATTTTCAAGCCATCATCTCCGTGTCTTCCACCTTTTTTGGGGAATCCCCGAGTCATTCCGTGAGTAAATCCGCCTCGCTCGAAACTGCCTTCCCACCATTTTCCAGATTGGTGACAAAGGTAGCCGGCCTTGGCCAGTTCGCGGGGAAGTGTGGCGTGTTTATCGACGTTGGCAATCAGTTCAGCCCGCTGAGTTTTGTTGAGTTCGGTATTAAGGGGCGCATATTTGGGAGATGGATCGTTTCCTGTAATGCCATGCTGGTGAGCATAGTGCCCCGTAATCATTGTCATGAGGGAGGGCCTGCAAAGTGCTGTCGGAACATAGCCGCGGCGAAACACAACGCTTTGTCTGGCGAGCTGATCTAGGTTCGGGGTTTTGATCGACTCATGGCCCATAAATGAGTAGTCTGTCCACGCCTGATCGTCGGAGATGATCATTACAATGTTGGGTTGGTCTTGGGCCGCCACGATTTGGACGTTGCTCAGTGTTAAGGCCGTCATCGCAATCGCGATGGCAGCGATCAAAGTGGAGGATCTCATAGTTTTAACCAAGCAAAAAAGGTGGAATTAGAGGGGCAATTAAAAGTTGACTGCGATCGCCTGTTGTTAGGATGCAACGAACGACTGTTTTATTGCAACAACATTTCTTCACCCGGAGCGGGAATAATAACTGGACCAAGATTCTTCTGTTCAAGCTTTGCTTTGAATTCGGTCGCGCTGTCGAGTTCACAGTGAACCAGAGCAATCTTTTTCAGATTGCCGTCACGCCCAGTTTGCTCAGCCCATTTGAGAAGTTCCTGTTGATCAGCGTGTCCACTACTACCCTGTAGTTTGCAGACTTGAGCTTTCACTTTGTATTCCTGGCCGTAAATTTTGACTTTATCGAGCGAACGGTCGAGCAGGATTCTGCCGAGGGTATGCGGCGCCTGATAACCGGCAAATAAAATCAAGGTATTACTTTTTTCGATGTTGTTTTTTAAGTGGTGCAGAATTCTGCCAGCTTCGCACATTCCTGAAGCACTAATAATGATGCAGGGATCGTTGGACTCATTAAGCGCTTTTGATTCTTTTACACTTCGAATGTAGTGCAAATTTCCAAAGTTTAGTGGGTCTTCGTCTTCTTCTGAAAGAATGGCGTTGATCATTTCGTCGTCAAAGCACTCAACATGTTCTCGAAAGATATCGGTTGTGTTCACGGCAAGCGGGCTGTCGACATGTACTTTTATTGGCGGCAACTCTCCGGCTTCAGCAAGCAGGTTGAGACGATAGACAATTTCCTGTGTCCGCCCAACCGAGAACGCTGGAATGATCAGCTTGCCTTTCGATTTGTAAACCGAATGAGCGGCTTCCAGTAACGTCTTTTTTGCATCTCCGCCTGCTGGGTGAACACGGTTGCCGTAGGTGGCTTCCATGATCAAGTAATCGACTCCCGGCACAGAGACGGGACACTTGAGGATTGGCATGTTGGGACGACCAATGTCACCGCTGAAGACTAGCCGGGTCGGTGGTGTGTCGGGATGCTCGGCGTCGAGGTTGAGTTCGACAATTGCGGCTCCCAGCATGTGACCGGCGACATGGAAACGAACTTCAACACCCGGCAGTGGGAAAAATGACTGATCATATTCAACCGTTCTAAATTGTCGGAGCGTTTGGACTGCATCCAGTGTTTCGTAGAGTGGGTGGAAAGGAGGCTGATTTTTCTTTTTCCGTTTTTTGTTGACGTATTTGACGTCGTTGGTTTGAATCTTGGCACTGTCGAGCAGCATAATCGCGGCTAGATCTCGGCTTGCGGACGTCGTGTAGATTGGTCCGGTGAAGCCAGATTTGACCAACGAAGGAAGATTGCCACTGTGGTCGATATGGGCATGTGAAAGAATAACGATGTCAATTTCTTTCGCATCAAACGGTAACTGGCGGTTTTTGTCAAAAGCAATTTTCCGCCGACCTTGGTAGAGTCCGCAATCCAGCAGGATTTTTTTACCGTCGTGATGGATCAAGTGCATTGATCCCGTTACCGTTTGAGCCGCTCCCCAGAATTGAACCTTCATAGACCTGCCTGCAAGAAAAGAGGAGTTAGTGTTTCAGGTTGAGTTTCGCAAGTGGAACCGTCCGTTGAACTGCCGTTGGCTTCCATTGAACTGCCGTTGGCTTCCGGTCGCAGTCTTAGTGGATCGGTTCACCTCTAGGGTACCGTATAGTAGACCAGCAGTCAGCTTTCTGAAGCTGGGTTTGGGAAATATTACTCCCCCGCCCAATCAAGAGGACGCGCACACATCCTTTTGAGGGGGAGTGCCGCGAACTATTTGTTGGTAAGTTTCGAGGGGGTGAGTCAGCCCAGAAAATCTGAGGTCTGTCTAGTGCTTGACACGTTCGACATATTCGCCGGTCCGCGTATCAATTTTGATAATATCGCCTTCGTTCACGAAGATTGGAGTTTGGAATTCTCCGCCCGTTTCGACTTTGACCGGTTTGCGGACGTTCGTCGATGTGTCTCCCTTTGCGCCGGGTTCGCAATACTCAACACGCAATTCAACGTGATTGGGCGGAGTCATGATGATTGGGTTGCCGCTGAAGAAAGTCATCTGACAATCCATGTTGTCTTTTAAATAACGCCAGTCCTCGCCAATCTGCTCGGCAGACAATTCGTACTGTTCGAAATTGACTTTGTCCATGAAGACGTACGAGGTTCCCTGCTTGTAGAGGTATTGAACATCCGTCTCGACAATGTCGGCTTCTTCGAGGGAGTCGCCTCCTTTGTACGTTCGGTCAAGCGTAGTGCCACGAAGCAAGTTTTTGAGTTTGCAGATATAGAGAGCACTCCCTTTTCCGGGTTTCTTAAATTCCATGCTCGTCATGATGTACGGCTCGCCGTTAATCTGAACACGAAGACCTTTTCGAAAATCACTTGTTTTGTAAGCCACGGCTGAATCCTGAGTTATTCGGCGAAAAATCGGTTTGACATCGGTAGTGTTTGGCACTGACTACTGGAACAGGCAGGCGAAACAGTTATCCTTTACGCATGACAATTTTAGCGAATAAAACCGATCTTGTCCGCGCCGGTTCCGGGACTTGGCAAGATCAGATGAAATGGGCCATTCGAGACCTTCGAGGGCTGCGAGATGTGCTCGGTTTAGCAGATGAGGGGGGGCTGCAGCATGCTGCAGAGGCTGAATTTCCAGTTTTTGCCCCCCTGCCGTACTTAACACGGATTACGCCCGGTGATTCGCAAGATCCGTTGCTCCGCCAACTATGGCCAAGCGGCAGTGAGATGGAATCTCCTGGCCATTTCTCGACAGATCCGCTCGGTGAATCGGATGCAACGAAGTCTTCGGGAATGCTTCAGAAGTACCAAGGCCGAGTGCTACTGGTGACGACGGGAGCGTGTGCAATTCACTGCCGCTATTGTTTTCGCCGGCATTTTCCATATGAGCAATCCCCAAAATCAATGGCTCAATGGGAGCCAACGCTCACTAAGATTGCCGCTGATGACTCGATTGACGAGGTGATTTTATCTGGTGGTGATCCGCTGACGATTGTTGATCATTCGTTGAGCCGTCTAATTGCGAGAATTGATGAGATGGCGCATATCAAGCGGATTCGTTTCCATACGCGGTTGCCCATTATGATTCCTCAGCGAGTGACCGATGCCTTTCTTGAGATTCTTGCCAATGCGCGTTGTCAGATGATTGTTGTGATTCACGCAAATCATGCTAACGAACTCGATTTATCAGTCGAGCAAGCGCTTTCGAAGATTGCTAATTCTGGGGCAATGTTACTGAACCAAGCGGTGTTGTTGCGGGGCGTCAATGATTCTTTAGAGTCGCTAAAAAATTTAAGCCAGCGGCTGCTGAGTTGTCGTGTGCTCCCGTACTACTTGCATCAACTCGATCCCGTAAGCGGGGCGGCGCATTTTGAGGTTGATGTCAAACAAGGTCTTCAATTGGTCACTGAACTGCGTTCCTGTTTGCCGGGCTATGCGGTTCCGCGATATGTTCAGGAATTGCGAGGCGAGCCTAATAAAACTGTTTTGGCTTAATGAGGACTTATTCTTGGTTCTTGCTGCAGGCTGCAGGATGTCCCATCCAGATTCATTCAATCCAGAGTCCTTGGATCCAGAGTCCTTTGATCCGTCTACCGGAATAGTTGGGTCAAGTAGTCCATCGCTTGTCCCACGGCTTCGGTGGAGTTTTCGCCGCCATCTTTTTCGACCGTCAAGTATCCAGAATAGTTGTGTTCTTCAAGGGTTCCCAACAGAGTTGGCCAGTCGACACTCCCCTGCCCCAGTCCAACCTCGATGCTTCTTCCTAAAGAGAGGTCTTGCACGGCGTCGCGAGCGCGAAAGCTTCGGACGTGGGACCCAAGTAATTGCATTGCTTCTGTGGCGGAGAAGCCGTTGATAATGAAATCACCGGGATCAAAATCTACGACCAGCGAGTGAATTGGTAAGGCTTCGATCAGGTTTTTCATGGTGGAACCGGGTTCTGATCCCGTTCGGGCAGCTAACCATGCTCCTGATTTTTGACTGTAATTGCCAATGTCTGAAAGGGCTTGGACTAGGACATCAAATTCCGGGTGTTCGGCGTCTTCCGGGATGCGGCCAATCCGATTCACCACAAGATTACAACCTAATTCATACGCGAGGGTCATTGCCGATTTCGTCGCGTCAATACGCCGATCGAGATCGTCGGAAATTCCGAAACCTCGGCGAGTCGGGAAATGGATTGCAGAAACTTGTAGATTTAAATCGGCTAGTAATTTTTTTAAATGGCGAATTGCGGTTCGCGACATGTCTGCCGAGCGGATCTCTGTCCGGCCGTTGATTTCGACCCCATCGGCACCCAAATTAGCGGCAGCGAGCAGCGCCTTTTTAAAGGGTAGACGAAGGCTTTCCAGGCGAATTGATTTTTTTAACTGTAACATAGAGGATGGATGATCTAAGGATGGTACTCAAAAGGTTGAAACAGCGTCTGGGTTTGTTTTCACGCAATCGGATGCCTGCTATTCTACTGTTTGGCGAATTTAAAGACACAGCTCAAGAGCGAAAGATTTTAAGTGGCTTCGATTAATCATATTTGTCAGTTCATGGAAAAATTTGCTCCTACGCAGTTAGCCGAGGACTGGGATAATGTCGGGCTTCTCGTTGGCGATCGAGCATTGCCGGTCGAGCGCGTTATGACCTGCTTAACGGTAACACCTGAAACTGTTGACGAGGCTGTCCAGCGTCGAGTTGATTTGATCGTGACCCACCACCCGATGCCTTTTCGGCCAATGAAGCGTTTGACTACCGATACGATCGCTGAGGGCCTGGTTTGGCAACTTGCACGTGCCGGGATCTCCGTTTACAGCCCGCACACCGCTTTTGATTCAGCGGAGGACGGGATCAATCAGAGTCTTGGGAAACGGCTTGGTGTTGGAGAATTAGAGTCGCTAATTCCGCAAGAAGCTGGAACCCCGGAAATTGGGGCTGGGCGTTTGGGCCGATTGTCTGAACCGCAAACGCTCGCTCAGTTTGTTAATAGCGTCAAATTGGACTTGTCGATCGAAACGGTTCGGGTGGTTGACGCAAGTGGCGGTTCCGTTGAGCGGGTGGCGATTGCCTGTGGCAGTGGTGGTTCCTTTCTTGGAAAAGCCAAAGCTCGAGGTTGCGATACGCTGGTGACTGGGGAAGCTACCTTTCACACATGCCTCGAAGCGCAGGCTAGAGGGGTGTCGTTGGTTTTACTGGGGCACTTCGCAAGCGAGCGTTTTGCCGTTGAAATTTTGGCAAAATTACTCGGTACGGCATTCGAGTCGTTGGAGATTTGGGCCAGTACTACTGAGCGAGATCCGTTGAGTCTGATGTAAGTATTTGTTGCATTGGCTTCCCTGCTTGCCGTCGAGTCGGATTTGTGCGGTCATTAGGTACTGTCTAGCTATCGTGATCGAGCTAATCGGAAAATAAACTAATAAAAATCCACGGATTTGAGTGGGAATTACGAATTGCGTTGACCGTTTTTGCGGTACGCCTAAAATACGATTCCCGAATAAAAATCTTGAGGAAACGGACGGAAATGGAACTTACGGATAACGAGCGAACTTTGCGGCATTGTAAGTTCCTGACGGCCTTGCCTGTGTATAACGAAGCGTCGACTGTCGAAAGTGTTTTGGATGAGGTTTCGCGGTACTGCGATCAGATATTGGTCATCGATGATGGGTCCTCCGACGGAACTGCCAAAATTTTATCAGCACGCGACGACGTTGTGGTGCTGACCCACTCAGAAAATCAGGGCTATGGTGCTGCGCTGCAGACTGCGTTTCGATATGCTGCCGATCACGAATACGATATTCTGGTGACGATTGACTGTGATGGACAGCATGAACCGCAACGAATTCTCAAATTCGTAGAAACGTGTGTGGAAACGGGGGCAGATATCGTTTCAGGAAGCCGTTATCTCAGGTCTTTCGATGAGGATTCTCCACCGCCTGAACAACGAAGACTGATAAATCATCAGGTATCTAAAATTTTAAACCAGAGGATGGGGTTTGAGATTACCGATGCGTTTTGCGGTTTCAAAGCGTATCGTGTTGAAGCGCTGCGGGAAATTCAACTTTCAGAGAATGGTTATGCAATGCCCTTGGAACTATGGGTGCAAGCTGCCTGCCACGAGTTGTCGGTCGTCGAGGTTGCAGTGCCAAGAATCTACCTCGATGAGAATCGTTCGTTCGGTGATTCGCTCGATGATCCAGCCACGCGTTTAAATTACTACTACGACGTCATGAATAGGGCATTCGCATCTTTGCCTCATGACTGTGAACGACTGAGGAGCATGCGGGTTGGATAAGGGGATTGGAGTGAATCCGTTGATTCCGGGTAAAAGATCTGAAGAACTGAGAGATCTCGAAAGGGTTGTTTACCAAAAATTAAGGGCCCCTTCTTTGAGTGGCGAGACCCTGCAGATTCCTCCCCTTTCAAGCGTAGGGAAATCGTGGGGAGTCAACCTCCGGCGGATCGAGGGTAGTTGTTCACCTCGATTTGATCGGCCATTAAAGGAACTTCAAACGCTGGGGCGGGCTGAATTAACGGAAAAAGCGATCGCGTACAGCGGGGCTTACCTTGACGATCTGCCATCGGTAGAAAGTCAAAACATTATCATGTCGGGGCATCAACCCGATCTATTCCATCCGGGCGTTTGGTACAAAAATTTTGTTCTGGCCGAATTAGGTGCGAAGCAGAACGCGTTTGCGGTGAACCTTGTGGTTGACAACGACATTTGCCCCAACCCCGTCGTAAGCTTTCCCAACATCTCAGACAACTTGGATGACTGGAAAGAGACTCGGCTTGAGTGCGTTGCGATGGATTCGGCCGCAGCGGAGGTTCCTTACGAATCCCGCTCGGTAGTCAATTGGAAGCTGTTTGAAAGCTTTGGTAGACGTTTAAATCAACGGTTTCGCAGAGGAGGATCGCCTTGTGTCGTCGATCACTTGTGGAAGCACGTCAATGTGGCGGCATCGCGACTTGATAATCGGTCGATAGGTTTGGGGCATTTGGTTGCCGCGGGGCGTCATCGTTTAGAGAGTGAATTCGGCTTGCGGACGTTTGAATTGCCGATCAGCCAATTAGCGGAGACCGCTGCTTTTGCCTGCTTCTTAAAGTCGATTCTTTTGGCGGCGGATGAATTCAGGCTGGTTTATAATTCAGTCCTCGATGAATACCGGAATGTTCATAGAATTCGAAGTGATTCTCACCCAGTTCCTAAGTTAGCAACACGTGATGGCTGGGTGGAGATTCCCTTCTGGATGTGGAGCGAATCCGAATGTCGGCGTCAGCCATTGCACGTTCGGTTGCGAGATGACCAGGTTCTGCTGTCCAATTTGTTAGATTGGGAATTCACTTGTTCGTTGACGAAGGTCGATGAGTTAATAAGTAAATTGAAAGAAGAAGGGATTTTGATTAGACCAAGAGCATTGACGACAACGCTCTTCTCCCGTCTGATTTTAAGTGATCTTTTTCTCCACGGAATTGGCGGAGCTAAATACGACCAACTGACCAATTTACTTGCTCAGCGATTTTTTGAAGTCAAATTGCCAGACTTTCAGACGGTAACCGCCACCTTAAAACTCCCCAATTCGTTTGATTTAGTCAGTCGGACTGAATTGACGGAGTTGGATCGGGAGCTTCGTGAGGTGAGATTCCATCCCGAGCGGTTTATTTCCGAGCCATCGGAGTCGATTGCGAATTTAATTACCCAAAAGCAAACATGGGCCTTTGGTGAATCGGCTTCGCCAAGGTCGCGGGAACGCCATGTTGCCATTGAAAAGTTGAACCGGCAACTGATGGTTCATGCATCGCCGGGAATGGATTTGCTTGAAGAACGCCTCGCCATTAGCCGAGAGAGGATGCGGGCGAGCGAAATCCTCTCATCTCGGGAATTCAGCTTTTGCTTGTTTGATTTGTCTGTAATTGACAAATTGAAAGATCTCGCCGCCGTTTAGATCGAAAATCCAAGCAGTGGTTTTCTTTACCTCAACGCATTGGCCAGAGGCTTGCCGTTGGTGGTCAAGATCTGAAAGTGGTGGAAGCTTGAAGGTAGTGCGCTGAACCGCCACACTACTTTTTTGTCGGGTGTGACTTCGGTTAATTTAACCTGGTCTCCCTTGGCGTAATAACTTGTAATCACGGTGTTTCCGTTGGGCAATCGTTGAACACCGCAGGCATCTGAAATTAGCTTTTCGCCGATATCAGTATTGTCGACACTCCACACAATTTTACCGTCTGAGTTCACTTCAATGACCCGGTTGCCATTGGTGCAGCCAATCACTGTGTTGCCATTTTTGAGGCGAATGGCAGTAAAGGGCCAGTCACGTTTGTCTCTCCCGCGGTCATCCGTCTTGAATTCACGCACGACCTTTCCGGTAAGCGGTTCGTACTCTTTGACTGCAAAATCTAGTAAGTGCGGGGCAATGTAGTTTCCGTTAGGCAGCATGCGCAACATGCGTGTTTGCATGTGGGCATTGGCCTTTTGGCAATCGAGCGGTGTCGAGCTCAGTAATTCTCCGGCTTGGTTGATTACGATGGCTCGTGGTTCGGCTCCAAGTTCAGTCACGAGATAGCGGTCGTCCCCGAGCGGTTGAACCGTGCTGATTTCCTTTTGTTGTCCTTGATATTCCCAGACGATTTTCTTAGTTTGTCGATTGATCTCGGCGACACCCCCTTTAGGGAATTTTTGACAGGGGTAAATTGCGGCGATGATGTTGCCAGAGTCGAGCAACCAGCCGTCACTTGCTGGAAGCTGCATTTTCCATTCTACGGTTCCTGCTTCATTGACAATCACGATCCCAGTGGCTTTCCCAAACCCGATAAAAGAATGTCGGGTTTCCTCAAAAGGTCCAGTGGAGCTGGCAAGTGCGGTGACTGCCGTCGCGAAAATCATTGATAACAAAAAAAGTTGCACAGTCAGAAACTTCATGGACATGTTTATCTCGATTCAATTAACGATAGATTCGCAGAAATGTAGATGACTCAAATTTATCAAGAGCTTGCGGGACTCTGGGTGTCAGATTCCGTTAGGAGTTTGGGGGACTCGGCTGATAGTCTGAAATCTGATTTCCAAGCCACTCGACAGATTCAATATATTCTTCGAATTGGTGTTCGGGTACAGGGGAGCCATGGTCTGCTCCAATTAACACTGTTTTTTTCAATTCGCCGGCATAGGAGTTGGCAATTAAATCTTGAAATCGAGGGGGAACCAAACTGTCGCGTTCGGATTGGACTAGCAGGGCTGGGCAGTAGCTTTGTTGAGCATTTTCTCTTGGATTAAGACAATCAGGGATTTGGTTGGCAATGAGTCGAGCCATCCCGAAGTTCCACCAGTTATATCTCAAGCGTTGCGAAATCAGCTCGACGAGTGGTGGTGGATTTCGCATGTAAATTCCAAAGGCACGTCGGTGCGACGAAAGGTAGAGTGCGGAGAGGCAACCAAGGCTATTGCCGTAGAGCACAATTCGATGATCTGGAAATAATCGTGTCGCTGATGACCAAACTGCATCGCAGGTTTGTATGAAATTCTGAAGGGATGGAGGCCCGTCACTTTGGCCGTAGCCGCGATGGTTGATGGTCCAGGAAACGCATTTTAGATTTCCCCAAAACTCCGACGGATGGGAACTGCTGCGCTCGGCTCGCCCTCCGGTTCCGGGGAATTTGAGAAGCAACGTATTGGTTGCGACATTCGGATCGTTGTCGGGGAATGCAGCCCAGATGTCAACATTACCCGAGGGTGTCTGAATCACCCGACGGGTTAAATCTCCCGCATCGACCGGATTGGTCGACGCCTGGAGAATTAAACGGTCGGCTATTTTCTGCCGTAAATTCATCAACACCAATCACTGGTTTCGCGGACGGATTTACACGCATCTAATCGGATTCGATTCAGATACAGTTTCGAATTAGTGGACTCGTTGTCCCGGTTTGGAGCCTTCGTCGGGAGTTAAGAGGAATACCTCTTCTCCGCCGGGGCCCGAGGCGCAGACCATTCCCTCACTTAGTCCAAACTTCATTTGACGCGGTTTCAGGTTGGCAACCATCACGACCAAGCGGCCGACCAGTTGGTCTGGTTCGTAGGCTGCTTTGATTCCGGCAAAAACCTGTTTGCGGTGATCCCCTCCGAGGCTCAGGGTCAGCTTCAAAAGTTTTCGCGCCCCTTCAACGTGCTCAGCATTGACGATTCTGGCAACGCGAAGATCAACCTTCATGAAATCTTCAATCGTACATTCATCAGTCATTGGTTCGTCGATCATCGGCTGTTCGCTGTCCACGAATTGCTCCGAATTGTTATCGGTCAGTGCGGACTCTTGTTCCGCTTCGATTTTACTTGCTTCTTCCATTGCTCTTACGTCTTTCTCTTCGATTCGTTTCATCATGTGTTTAAATTTAGCGACTGAACTGCCAGTCAACGGTGTTTGTGATTGGTCCCAGCGGAGGAGAGGATCGTTTAATAGTTCGCCAGTTTTTTCCGCAAGATCCGGGAGGACGGGTGAGAGGTAAATCACTAACTGGCGGAATAAATTGAGAGCGATGGTGCAAACGTCCTGCAGTTCCTGAGCCTTTGCAGGGTCTTTTCGAAGGTTCCAAGGCTCGGCGTTTTCGACAAAAGGGTTTGCCTTGTCAGCCAGTTCAAGGATTAAGCGCATGGCTTTGTTGTAATCGCAATTCTCGTAAGCAGTTGCAATTTCATCCCCCGCACTCGCTGCTGATTCAAATAGGCCGCCGTCGTCAGGGTAGCTGGTTGACAACCCTGTGTCTTTGACAAATTTTGCACTTCTCGAGGCAAGATTGACGACCTTACCAACGAGATCGGAATTGACCTTGGAAATGAATTCATCGAAGTTCAAGTCGATGTCGTCAAGCCGCGAACCTAATTTGGAAGCGTAATAATATCTCAGGGCTGCGGGTGGAAGGTGATCGAGATAAGTGTTCGCTTTAAAAGCGGTACCTACGCTCTTTGACATTTTTTCACCATTCACCGTCAGGAATCCGTGGATGTGAACTTTTGTGGGCAGGCTGTATCCAGCCGATTTCAGCATCCCTGGCCAGAACAGAGTGTGGAAGTAAGTAATGTCCTTGCCGATAAAATGGTGGATTTCAGCAGCGTCGTTTTTCCACCAGTTATCAAGCGTGTCGCCATTGCGTTCGCACCACTGTTGGGTTGAGGCAATGTAGCCAATCGGAGCATCAAACCAGACGTACCAGTAATTACCTGGACAGTCCGGGATTTCAAAACCGAAATACGGTGCGGGGCGTGAAATGTCCCAATCGCGTAACGGCTTGGCTCCCTCCGCACTTTGGGGATCACCGAGGAAGTGCCCTCTGAGATAGTTTGCAACTTCGGGTTGAAGGTGGTTCCCGGTTTGCGTCCAGTCTTCAAGGAATTCGTGGAGCTGCTCAAGCTCGATAAAGAGATGTTTTGCGGTTCGGATCTCCGGAGTGCTTCCGGAAAGTGTGCTCACCGGATTGATTAATTCGGCGGGTGAATAGGTGGTGCCGCATTTACTGCAGTTGTCGCCAGGCTGGTCTTCGGCGTTGCATTCCGGACAGGTTCCACGCACGAAGCGATCGGCTAAAAAAGTGCCTTGTTCGATGTCGAATAATTGATCAACATCTTTTTCTTTTACGAGTCCGGCGTCTCGAATCGATTGCCAGACTTCACCACAAAGCTGTTTGTTTTCGTCACTATGCGTACTGCCATAGTTGTCATACTGGATTTGAAAACCGGCGAAATCACGCTGGTGCTCTGCGTTCGCTTCGGCAATTACCTCTTCCTCGCTCCGCCCCTCTTTGCGGGCACGGATCATGATTGCCGTGCCATGTGTATCATCGGCCCACATGAAGATGCAATTGTGGCCCCTAAGTTTTTGAAAGCGCACCCAGATGTCGGTTTGGATATACTCGACGAGATGACCGAGGTGGATGGGGCCGTTTGCATAAGGCAAAGCCGCCGTGACGAGAATCTTTCGTTGGTTCATAATGGAGTTCCGTAAGTAGCATTCGCCGATGGTGCGTTTGCTCAGAAAATTGAGGAAGTACCGATTTTAGCTCATTCTCCTGTATCACAAAGGGGAGATGGGCATTAACCGTCTGGGAATAGTTGTCTATCTCCAGCAGATTAGGAATAGCATGTATTGGAAGCCCGAAGTTTACAAAATCGAAAATGCCGGATCGGTGTTTTCACCCGGACTTTTGATTTTTAGTGATCTGGTTAAGCAAAATCTTGTTGAGATGATTCGAATTGCCGGGGGACCCGAACGTCTTCGACCGCATTGTAAGACGCATAAGACACAGGAAGTCGTCAAAATTGCATTGGAACTGGGAGTGACTCGCCATAAATGCGCCACGATTGCGGAAGCTGAAATGCTCGCTGATGCGGGCGTGAAGGATATTCTGGTTGCTTATCAGATGGTTGGGCCAAACCTTCTACGCATCTTACGACTTGCGCAAAAGTATCCTGATGTCGAATTTTCGACGCTCGTAGATCATCCGCGAGCGGTGACTCAGTTATCTCGCGTTATTCAGGAGTCTGGCGATTCAAGCGTTTCGATAAAAGTGCTGGTGGATTTGAATTCTGGAATGAATCGAACGGGAATTTCAATCGGCCCCCAGGCGATCGAGTTGTACGAGATGATTTACAGCTCGGATGTGCTCAATATCGGTGGATTGCATTGGTACGACGGACAGCACCGACAAGGCGATTTGATTGAGCGCACGGGCGCGGTTAACGCGGGGTGGGATCAACTGATCAGGTTTCGTGATCAGTTGTTGTTAAGCGGTTTGCCGGTTCCGTGCATTGTCGCTGCCGGAACGGGGTCATTTCCTGTTTTGGCAGATCACGGAGAACCCAATTTAGAATTAAGTCCCGGAACCACCGTTTACCATGATGATGATATGGCGACACGTTTTCCGGAGATGAAATTTCAACCGGCACTGGCAATTTTAACGCGTGTCATTAGTTGCAACCGCGCCAATGAACTGACCCTCGATGTTGGTCACAAAGCCTGTGCTGCAGATCAGCCAGCTGGTCAGCGTTTGGCATTTCCGGAGCTGAGTTCAGTAACTGAAGTGATGCACTCTGAGGAACATCTGGTCATCCAGACACCAGATGCAGATCAGTTTAAACTTGGGGATCATTTAGTTGCGATTCCGCGGCATGCTTGCCCGACATCGGCTGTGTATCAATTTGCCAATGTGATTGTCGATGGAAAAGTTGCGGGTCGATGGGAAATTGTCGGGCGAGATCGAGTTCTGACGATTTAACGCCTTCGTCCCGATTTACCTAAGCGACACGATTGATGACCTCACTGTTCAGTTTGTTGTAAAGTGTCTTCAAGCTTATTCCAAGCTGTTGAGCGGCAGCTGTTTTGTTGCCGTTCAAGGAATCCAGTGTGGCATGGATCGTTGCCATTTCAATTTCTCTCAGTGACTTTCCGGTCGCTGCCACTGATAGCGAGGTCGAAGAAGGCTGAGAAAAATATTTTGGCAAATCGTTTGCTTTCACCGGCAAACCATCGCAAAGAATGGAAGCGTGTTCAATGACATTGGCAAGTTCCCGAATGTTCCCCGGCCAATGATGAGATTGGAGTGTTTTCAAAGCGTTTGGATCGAAGGCTTGCAACAGCGAACGATTTTCAGGAGAGGCTTCGGGGCGGTGTCTTCCCAGTAGATGGTGGGCGAGTTCGGGGATGTCCTCAACGCGATCACGTAAAGCGGGAAGCTGCACCTCGAATGTGTTGATGCGGTACATCAGATCCTGCCTGAAATCTCCATCGGCTACCATGTTATGCAGATTTCGATGCGTCGCACAGACAATACGAACATCGACCTGAAACGCTTCGCTGTCGCCAACCCGTCGGATTTCACCGGATTCCAGAACTCGTAGCAATGTGGATTGGGTTGCTTTGGGGAGTTCGCCAATTTCATCGAGAAACAGTGTGCCACCATTAGCAACTTCGAACAGACCTTTTCGTTGTTCGGCAGCCCCGGTGAAAGCTCCTTTGCGATGGCCAAATAATTCACTTTCAATTAAGTTTTCAGGTAGCGCACCGCAATTAATGGCGACGAAGGGATTGTCACTCCGATTGCTTTGATCGTGTACAGCTCGGGCTGCCAGTTCTTTTCCAGTACCCGTTTCACCAACGACGAGGACAGTCGATTCTGTTGGAGCGACTTTTTCAATGAGAGCCCGCACCCGTTGCATGGATCGATGGTTGCCAATCATCTTGGGCTCACCTTCTACGCGGTCGAGCCGCAATTGAAGCGAATAAATCTTATTGTTTAACTCGCGTCTCAGAGCAACTTGTTGCAGCAGCATTTTGAGATCGACAAGTTTGCAGGGTTTTTGAAGATACTCAAACGTTCCCAGTCGAAGGGCGTCAACGGCTGAATCGGTAGATCCTTTTCCCGTGAGTACAATCGCCTCTGTGGTTGGCGAAAGCTCTTTGGTGCGACGGATCACCTCAATCCCGTTGAGACCGGGCATGTCAAGGTCGACGATGACGCAATCAAAGGTGTCTTTTTCGAGGACGCTAACTGCAGTCGTCCCATCCGGGCAAACGGTGACATTATGCCCCATTCGCGGAAGCTCGGCAGCGATTAGTTCCTGAAGATGGATTTCGTCGTCAGCGAATAATATTTTTAGGGATTTTTGATTGGCCAAAGTTTTTCTCAATATAATCAGGCTGCAGTATTTTTATGTTTCACAGAATCAGATTTCGCCAGTGGCAAACAGACCCTGAATTCCGAGCCGAAGCCCGGGCCATCGCTGTGAGCGGTGATTTTTCCACCATGCTCTTCAATGATTTGGTAAGTAATCGAAAGGCCAAGGCCTGTGCCCTGTCCGTCTCGGCGCCGCGTAAAGAAGGGTTCAAAAAGGTGTTGTTGGACTTCCGGGGTCATGCCGCATCCGTTGTCGGTCACGACCAGTTCGGCAGAATTGTTTTCCTGTCTCAACTGGATGTGAACTTTTCCATGCTCTTCCACACAACCGAGTGCATTGGTGATCAAGTTTAGCGCCACCTGTTTGATTTCCTGCTCGTTACCAAGGGCGGAAATGGAGACGTCAGCATCCACTTCGATTTCTCGGTTTCGGTATTTGCTTAGCGGTTTTACGATGTTGACGACAGAGTGGATGATTTCCGACAGGTTTACATCGGATTTCTTTGCGTCTCCCATTCTCGAGAAATCGAGGAGCCCCGCGGTGATTCCTTTGCAACGAAACGCTTCGTCCTGAATCCGGCGAAGGTATTTTTTCATGTCCTCAATTTCAGAATCAATGTCTGACTGACGGGTACTATCCGTGGGGTTTAGGATGTCTTGGATTCTGGTTTCCAGTGACTCAGCAGACCATGCGATGGAGGCCAGGGGGTTATTGATCTCATGGGCGACACCAGCGGCAAGGAAACCTACGCTGGCCATTTTTTCGCTGCGCACAACTTCGCGGGTGCGCTGACTAACTTTTTGATTCAAATCAGATTTGATAGACTGAAAACTTGCGGTTGTTGCATTCATGGCATCGGCTAATTCCGCAACCTCATCATTAGTTTTAAGTTGGATGCGGAAGTCATAATTTCCAGCGGTGACTTGCCGTGAGCCTTCAATCAACTTTTCTAGTGGTTGGATAATGCGCCGTTGAAACCGCAAAATCAAAAACCCAGTCATCCCAAACGCCGCTAATCCAGCTAGGCCACTGATTGTCATCCAGGCTCGGTACTCGGTTCGGGCGTCCTCAGAAAAGGATTCCATTCGCTGTTGCATGCTGCCAGGGAATTGAATGTATAAATCCTGTAATTCAGACAGCTTTGCTTCGACCACATCAAAGTTATCTGAAGATTCGAAAACGTCATTGTGGCTGTTGACATTTTCTTTGACGATGTCGAGCATTTTTTTGAACTTGTCGAGGTTGTTTTTTTCTTCCTGCGTTGTCGTGATGCCCTGATCAAACTCCCTGCCGTTGTTCAGTTTGTTTTGATAGTTCTTAAATGCTTCTTCGGTCCTCTTGATTTTCGCCTCAAGATTGATCTGCCATAGCGGATCTCGCCCACCCAGTTTTGGTTTGACATCTTCCCAGTATGGTTGGATTTCCTGCTGTTTACGATTTGCGTCCCAGAGTTGAGAACGCAGGTCACTCACCGCGATGCCGAGTTCAATTGCCAGTGGAATTTCAGTTGATCGCTGATTGATACTCTTGGTTAGGTTGCGGTATTTAGAGGCACCCTGAAGACTGACGATCGATAGCAGTGTGATAATGACCAGCAAGGTGGTCACACCAAAGTACATTTGATAACGAATTCGCCGTAAAGCAAACAAAACGATCTCCAGAATTTAAAACCGCCGAAATTTAAATCTTTGAATTTGATTCAAGATTCGGCCCCAAACTGTCGGGGGTTCGAAAATTACAGGGACGGTGGATCGCAGGCAATGTCAGTTACGATCTGAATTGCTGGCAAATGCAGTTTTTACGAATTTGAGCTGAAAATTCTACGTGAGTCGGCGAGTTTTACGTGGTAGCACCAGATGAGGTCGAATTGGAGCGTATTAGCCAGGGGCGGCGGAACAGGGACAGCACGAGAGTACCTGCTTTCCGCAGCGTACAAGCAAGGTTCCCTGCCTTAGGACGAGCGGACTAGCAGAGTTAAGAACGCACTGTGGCGGAAGCGAGGCAACGGACCAGATTCTGGTCCTCCTGAGTGGTTTGGGGAGCGGACGGGACGAGGATTTTGGATTAGAGTTCGATCGATGAACTGCTGGCATCCTCTTGGTTCCTCAGTTGATCCATGAGAAAACTAACGGCACGGCCATAGTTTGCGATGGCGGTTGAGTGATCCTCTTGGCTGGTCGCCTGCTCTGCTTTCCCGGTCATCGATTTGAGTTGAGGCCAGTCCACTTTCCAATTTTCTCGCAAAGCTCCTTCTTGAAGTTTGCGAAGCATATCCGCCAATTGTTTGGCAAACTGCCCACTTGAGGCGCAACCCAATCGAACGTAGGGTCCTTTGCCGAACACCTCGCCTGTGCCGCCGTGTTTACCTTGGAAAGAATTTTTAATCAGCCGGGAAACCAGGTAGCCAACTGCGGCTAACGAAACCACTCCTGTGAGGAGGGATATCTGCCAAAAACCGAGGAAATATAGAAGTATCGTAACAATCGCTGAACCAATGAATCCGCCCCAAAAGGTCGCGGGCACCAGTGGTTTGTTCGAGGATGAGTAGCGGCTAGATTTTCCGGACGAGTGGTTGCCAGAAGTGGCGAGTTTGGGATGTCCTATTTTCACGATGACCGCGGTAATATTATCGGGGCCACCCCGCAGGTTAGACAAATCAACTAAGACTTTAACGGCTTCGTCGGGGGACATGTTGGCAAGAATAGAGCCAATTTCAGTATCCGAAATGACGGCAGTGAGTCCGTCGCTGCAAAGCAGGAACGTGTCACCAACTTGAATTGGAAATGGTCCTTCAAGATCAACATTGCACTCGGCGTAGGGTCCGAGAGACCTGGTAATGACGTTCTTGGGAATCTTACCGAGTCGTTCTTCTTCTTCCGACAGCTGTCCGGCAAATTTCATTTCCCAAACGAGTGAATGGTCAAACGTGAGTTGTTCGATTCTGTTTTGAGTCAGTCGATAGATTCGACTGTCTCCAATGTGCGCACAAACGGCACCCTCGGGTAGAATTGTCAGAACGCTACAGGTCGTTCCCATATTGTGAAATTCTTCATTGGCTTGGCCACGTCGGTGAATTTCACTGTTGGCTCCCTCGACCGCTTTGCGCATCTCTTCGGGCGCTGAGCTATCGTTGTATTTAGCGTAAAGATGAGGGATGTGGTCAATCGCCAGTTTACTTGCGAGTTCCCCCGCAGCGTGAGCGCCCATGCCGTCGGCGACAATAAAGACATGCCCTTTTCGTTGCCACTGCTCCATGCTGCTGGCTAGCGACACCGAGAGGTTGTCCTGATTCGTTGCGCGACGCATGCCAACGTCGCTGAGCGAAGCGACTTGGATATAGTCATCCCAGTTTAAAAGGCTTTCACTCATATATTTCCGGACCGTTTGTCGAATGCTTGCAAGTGTACCATCCTAACGTGCAATCACTTTTCAAAAAACGGGGATTATTAAGATTTGGCCACCCAAAATGTCATTTTTAGTACGGTCACCGCATCTTATTTTCGTTGTAAAACGCTCATTTGTTTTATTCGGTATTCATGTTAACGGTGCTACTGGACGAATTGGTCTGTTCGAAAAGGCATTCGATTTGTAGACTCCGCCTCCGCGTCGGTGATATTGGTGAAAATCACCACTTTTGCTGACGTGCGAAAGAGTTTCATTGGAGAGACTTGAAGATTAATTCCTGCTGTTTAACAACTCACATGAGCTAATTTGCGAATTTCAGATATGAGTTTGAAAAACACTGAAAACGGTTTCATGATTTTGCTGGTGGTCTCGGGTTTGACTTTAGCAAGTCTGACCGGCTGTGTTCAGCGAAGATTTATCGTGCGCAGCCAACCGGAAGGTGCTTTGGTCACGATTGATCGCAAGTCAATTGGCTTAACTCCACTTTCGGTTCCCTTCACCTATAACGGGACGCGGGAAGTTCAACTTGAGAAAGACGGCTACAAAACCATCAAGGTACAACAGCGGGTGAAGCCTCGATGGTACGAGACCTTCCCTGCCAGTTTTGTAACCGAGAATTTTTGGCCGCGTGAAATTCGTGACGAACGTGTCATGGAGTTTCAAATGGAGCCCAAAACTCAGGTGCAGGAAAACATGCTGTTAGATCGAGGGAACGATCTGCGAATGAACGTGCAACGTGGCACGATTTCAAATCCCGTACGTTAGCTTTGCCTGATTAAATTTCTTTATTTACGTCATCGTTTTGCCAGTCACCGTCCGGTTTCGTTTTAGATATCTCCCCCGGCTCAGCGGACGTCTTCCAGGCAGCCGATAGAACTGCAAGGCTCAACAGTTCATTCAATTCGCCAGGGTTCGCTGAAGATTGGTGGAAGACTTGGTGAGCACGTCTGATCGGCCATTCAGGGTAAGGGTTAGTCACGCGTGCGATGGGTGTTTTGGGTTTGAAACGACCGTTTTTAATTACGCGGCAATACCATCCGCAGTAACCGGTCTGCATGACCTGTTTCGGCAGTTCCGGAAGCTGCCAATGTCTCGCGAGTTTCCAACAGGGCTGCCGGGGTTGGGAGACTTCAAGTAAGACATCGTTGATTAAAAACTGATCTCCTACACATACAGTGGATTCGTCGATTCCTGAGACAGTGAGGTTTTCTCCAAACGCGCCCGGAGCGACCGTAGTGACCCCAAGTTGATTTTTCCAATAATCAAAATGCTTGGCCGAGTAGACCAACACCGCTTTGTCGATACCTCCGTGGTTCTTTTTATCGGCTTGTTCATCGCCGTCAATTCCATGGGCGGTCACACTCACCCAGTGTTCGACGGAAGTCTTGTTGAACGAGGTGATCCACTCCTCAATTTTATTTGAACGAGGATTGGTTTGAGAGTATACCCGCGGTTTGCCTATTTGGACGCTGTCGAGTTGGCTACGGGCGATTGGTTTCATTCCTGAAAGTAACCGTCCTCTTCCCAGATGATTGAGGGAGAGCTTTTGGGGCCGAGGTCGCTCCGAGGCCTCAAAGCGCCTCTGACGATGGACCCCGGGTTTCGCGCCAGTGAATCTCCGAAGAACCGCAAGTCGGTGAGGAGCAGGTCGAGCTTTACGAGGATGCTTTCAATTGTCTTGTTTTCCACGATGTCTTTCGTCGTGCGAGTAATCTCAGCAATGTTTTTACTGATCTTAATGAAGTCTGTTCCCAGTTTCTCGTCCGTGAGTGCATTTTTTATTAGTGAGTTCGGTTCGGCCTTCAAACTCTTAACAGTCTGACCTGCATTATCTATAAACTCAATAACTTTGGCCTTAACATCCCCATTCCATTCGTTTGGAATTTCTTGGTAACGTAATAGTGTATTCCCTGCTATATCTGATGTGTTCTGAATACTTTTCGACGTGTCTTTGATACTCTCGTCGATACCGTTGAGTGTACCGCGAAAAGTTGTTTGTTCTTTTCCGCTGGCTCCCAGTAGATTATCAAAGTTCGCAATTGCGTCTGCGAAATTGGGTTGTTTATCCTGCCGTTGAAACATGCCCGTGATTGAATCGGAGGTAGTTTGGATTTTCGCAATTGTCGTAAAAAGATTGTTTGATTTATCGTCAGTGGATCCAATTATCTCGGTGATTTTCCCTGCAGCTTTGTCAATTTTCTCTCCGAGTTCTCTCAGATTAAATTTCTTTTTAGGGTCAGTAGCTACTAGGTTTTCAAGACCTTTTATTAACTTTGCTCCTTCTTCTCCGAGTACTGCTTCGATCGGATTATTTTTTTTGATGATAATTTCTGACTCAATTTCACTTACGTCAGTTTTAGTAGGCACAATGTTGAGAACAACGTCACCAAGAATAGATTCGGATCCGATCACTGCCATTTCTTTGGAAGTGTCAATCTTTTGCTTCTGTCCGTTGTCGTCGGATTCCTGAATGCTCATCCATACGGTAACGCCCTTTCCATTAGGCGAGGGGGCTACTTTAGTAACACGCCCGATCGGCAACCCAAATTTCTTAATGGGAGTTCCACTGGAGATACCGGCTGCATCCTCTGTCTCTCCCGAGATTTGGTAGGAACTGCCGAAGAAAGGTTTACCGCTGATGGTGAGGATCAAAATCCCTAAAATCAGCATCGAGATAACGACCAGAATGCCGACTCGAAATTTTAAGATTCTTTCATCCATATTGTTTACCTTCGGAAGCCGAAGTTTTCGATTTCAGTTGTCGTATAAATCAGTTGACAAAAAAGTTTATTGGTCGTGCCCGTTGGCACGCATCTCCATCAATCGCTCGCCTGCTTCGCCATTGACGAATTGCTGTACCCGGCGGTCGCGACAAGTCTCAAGTTCTTTTACCGAACCGTCGAAAATGACCTGGTTTTCACCCGGGTCGAGTCGTTGCCGTGGGATCAGCATCACGACCCGATCTGCCACCTTGCGAGCGGTATGCATATCGTGAGTGACGACGATACTGGTCACGGGGTTTCGAGATCGCGTTCGCAGTATTAGTTCATTGATGACATCGCTCATGATCGGATCGAGCCCGGTCGTTGGTTCGTCATACATGATTAATTCAGGATTCATAATCAATGCACGTGCGAGTCCCACTCGTTTTCTCATGCCTCCGGACAGTTCTGCCGGTTTTTTGAAAACGACAGAATCGGGCAAGCCAACTTCGGACAATCGGGACAATACCATTTCCCGTATTTGATTGTCTGAGAATCTCCCGTGTTGCCGCAATGGAAAGGCAACATTTTGTCCGATGGTCATGCTGTCAAACAGGGCGGCATTCTGAAAGATGAACCCGTACCGAAGACGCATGCGACTGAGTTGTCTTTCTGTAAGTTGATTGATGTTTTCACCATCAAATTCGATTGTTCCAACGGTGGGTTTGACTAAGCCGATGATCGACTTCATTAGCACGGTTTTGCCGCAGCCACTTTCACCCAGCAGGGCGAGTGTTTGTCCGGGAGGAATCCTCAATGTGATATCTTTTAGAACTTCTTGACTGCCAAAAGTAACGGACAGTTTTTCGACATCGACAATGGATTCTTGTTCTTGATCGAGTAGTTGTTCAATCATCATTTTAATAAGTCCCTCCCGGGTACCACGACTCGTAGAGGGCCTTGAGTGATAACCCAAGGCTTAAGTCGAGAATCAAAATAACGATGAACGCAAACACGAACGATGAGGTTGCTGCTTTGCCGACTCCTTCGGCCCCGGGCTTACAGTTAAACCCTTGATAACAACTAATTAAAGAAATCGCGGATCCAAAAAATAGACTTTTTAAGATCCCTGTGAATAAATCGAAGTTGTTGACAAATTTTGCGCTGTTCGTCCAGTAATAGTGCTGATCGATATTCAGCCAAATGTTACTGTAAAAATAGCCACCAGCGACACCCATGAAATCAGCCATGATTGTGAGCGTGGGGATGAATAGGAGACACGCAAGAAATCGGGGTACGACTAGGTAGTGAATTGGGTCTGCTCCCATCGCCGATAGGGCATCGATTTGCTCTGTGACGCGCATGGTTCCAAGTTCGGCTGCCATTGCACTACCAACGCGCCCTGCCAACATGGTCGCGGCAAGTACCGGGCCGAGCTCGCGTACGAGGGTCAAGTTGATGACGCCTCCGAGTTGATTTGTTAATCCGTAATGGCCAAGCTGTGAACTGCTTTGTAAGGCCAGAACGACGCCGATGAATGTGCCGGTGAGGGCAACGACGGGTAAACTGGAAACGCCAACTTGATAGAAATTGGGCCAAAGGGTTTCGCCTTTGGGGAAGCGACTAAACATCCAGCGAAATGTGCTGAGAATAAAAAGGCAAAAGTCGCCGAGAGCGATACAGCTCGAGATGACCAACTCGCCCCAGTCCGATACCCATTCTGTAAACCAACCCGTGATCCGGGTGGTTAGTCGAGGTTTCGAATTGTTGGGGGCAACGATCGACATTAAATTAGTGCACAATCTGCGCGCACGCCTGTACTGTGGTGCCCCCCACGGATACATATCTCTGTCATCGACGAAACATGGGTACAGCTTGAGTAACTTTGAGGATTAGGAAAGATTTTCCGGCAGTTGGTCGAAAGACGGAATGATTTTCCACGCTCGATTTTTCTGCGGCGGTTAAACCCAGTAATCTGAGCAATTTTCATCTGAATTCGCGGATGCTATCGGTCGGTCATTGCAGCGAGTGCTAGCGGTTATTCAAACGGGGGTGAGCAAGTTCGCAAGGCGGTGGCTAAGCGGTCGCTCGAACGCCAAAGGAGCTAGGTCGCGAAATGAGATCAGTATCGGAGGCGGCGTTTTGACTCAAAAGAGACTCAGGCGACCTCGGCCGTAGCAGAGGGGCAGCGGCTCCGAGATACGGAATAGAAACGAATTCCAATAAAAAAAGCCGGCTAAAAAGCCGGCTTTTCATGAAAACATTCAAAGAATGTAGTCTTAATCGACAGGTGTCACGTTTTCAGCGCGTGGACCTTTTGGACCCATACCTTCGGTGTAAGTTACCGATTGTCCTTCGCGAAGATCATCGAATCCGACGCCTTCAACGTTTGATGAATGGAAAAACATGTCCTGGCTTGTCCCAGTGTCAATGAATCCAAAACCTTTGTCAGTCAAACGCTTAATTGTACCTTCAGCCATTACTCAAAATCCTAAAAAGAAATCTAACCGTGCCTGCCAGAATCTACATCTACTTAAGGCCGCACTGCCGTTAAGATACCTATTCTTAGCGGCATCGCAACCGCGAATCCTTAAAAGTCAACGGATTTCCACGATCGTTGTGTTTTTTTCCGTTGATTTCGAAGCAAACCGGAACCCTTTCGTGATCGGAGCAACCGTTTAACGAGGCTTTGTGGCAGGGGAAGGGAAAGGTGTTTGTGGCTTTTAACCCATGAAATAGCGAGTTGAATCGTTTTTTAGCTTTTTGGGTGGATGGCATTCCGGGAGAGGATCTGGATTGAGGCGGGGGCAATTGCTTCAGGTAAATATTATTTCTTATTTGCTTCGAGCGCTGATATAAACAGGGCGAATCTCAATCTTGTTGTTTTGTTGGAGAACCCAAAATGGCTCAAACCTCTGGTAGAGCGACTTTCAACCTCCTTATTAGTGCCCGCTGGGTGATCATTGGGGTGGTTGCCATTTCATTGCTGATGCCAATTAATCAGTGTTTTGGGCAGAAAAAGGAAGCAGAAACGTGGATGGGCGTTCTAAAAGTTGGCTCCCAGAAACTGCGACTTCAGCTAAGGTTGAAGCCTGAAAAAGACGGCTCGTATAGTGGAGCAATGGTCAGCCTGGATCAAGTGGCGACTCCGATTCCATTCGATAAAGTTAGGCGAACTGCAAAGCAGTTGACGTTTGAAATTAAGAAGCTGGGAGTTTCTTTTGCAGGTGAGATGAATGCAGGCCAAACCGCAGTGACTGGAGTGTTCACGCAGGGCTTAAAATTTAATGTTGAGTTTAAGCTTATCGATGATTGGAAACCATCCAAACACGTTGCGACGTGGGTGGGCAAGATGGAAGCGGGGCCGAAGCACTTTGATTTTCAGTTTCGTGTGTTCGTGGATTTCCAAGGAAAGAAGTCAATTCAGCTGGATAGCCTCACCGAGGGTGTTAACGGGCTGGAAGGCGGTTTTGAGCAAAAGGGGGATCAGATTACGCTGACCATCCCAGCGACGGCAGCCAAAGTCGTAGGAAAACTTGATGCTGACGGAAAAGTGATTGACGGAACCTGGATCCAATCGGGTGCAAAAATTCCGTTGGTGCTAAAACGAATTCCCATTGAGCAAACGAAATCGCCTGAGTTGAAGCGTCCGCAAACGCCGAAGCCTCCCTTTGATTATGAATCCGAAGATTTCAAAGTACAAGCTAGTTCGATTGATGCTAAATATACAAGCGAAGTTGAGCTTGCCGGGACGGTTACTATGCCGATCGGGAAAGGCCCATTTCCAGCAGTTATTTTGACAAGTGGCTCAGGCCCGCAGGATCGTGATGAGACGATCTTTGAGCATCGTCCATTTTTAGTCATTGCTGATTATTTAACCAAAAAAGGATTCGCTGTCGTGCGATACGATGACCGGGGTGTCGGAGAATCCAAGGGGATTTTTGTTGAGGCGACCACCGCGGATCTGGCAGATGATTTAGAGGTTGTTTTTGAGTGGGCCAAGCAGAACTCGAAGATTGATTCCAAGAAAATTATTCTTGCTGGCCATAGTGAAGGAGGGATTATTGGGCCAATCGTCGCGAGTCGAAAAGCGGACGTAGCGGGGGTCATTCTTCTGGCAGGAACTGGTGTGACTGGGCGTGAGATTGTTCTAAATCAAACCAGAAAGATTGCCGCGGTAGCAGGCCTGCCCGAAAAAATCCTAGATCTACAGGATGAGTTGTTACGGCTAGTTGTTGCTAGAACAAAAGACGGACTTCCTATGGACGAAGATTTTGTTGACTCGCTGAATGGCGTTTTTGCTGATTTAAGCGAAGACGAGAAGTTGAAATACGGTCTTAACGATGTTGCGACGAAAACAATACTGGCGTTCAAATCGAAGTGGATGGAATATTTTTTAGAGTTTGATCCGGCGACCACGCTCAGCAAAACGCATTGTCCGGTTCTTTCTCTGATTGGTGAGAATGACCTTCAGGTCGATCCTCAATTGAACATGCCTGCCATTAAAGCTGCGATGGAGAAGGCGGGGAATCAGGATTTCACTCAGGTTTTATTACCGGGGTTAAATCATCTTTTTCAAAATTGTGAGACGGGTTCGCCTAGCAATTACGTGATCATCGAGCAGACCTTCGACGACACCGTGTTGAGTGAGATGAGTCGTTGGCTGGAGACGCGGTTTAAGTAGCAGCGGGGGCAGCGGTCTGGATTCATCGTGGAAACAAAACAAGCCCCGCTGTTTCCAGACGGGGCTTGTGGTTAGTTATCCAATTTTAGCTTCGGCTTAGTCTTCACTTGTGCCTGATTTTTCCGGGGAATCGTCACCGGAATCGTCGTCTGCGACGCCAACACCAACGGCTTCTTCCTGGGGAGGTTCTTCCGGAGGCGGAACAAATTCGCTTTCGAATTTGAGCCTCGTGATCTTACCTTTGTCGTTCTTGACGCCGTCGACCATGATTCGGTTTTTACCTTGGAAGTTACCTTTCAGCAATTCTTCCGAAAGCGTGTCTTCGACGTAGTTCTCCAAGGCGCGTCGCAATGGGCGTGCACCATATTCCAAATCGGTTCCTTTTTTGATCAGGAAATCTTTGGCATCGTTGGAGAGTGTCAATTCAAAGCCACGCTCTGAAAGTCGCTCCCTGATTTTCGCCAACTCGAAGTCGATGACCAACTTAAGGTCTTTCTTTTCAAGGTGACGGAAAATGATCGGCGTCTCGGAAAGACGGTTGAGAAATTCTGGCCGGAAAGCCTTATTGATTTCATCGTAAACCCGAGCTTTCATGCCCTCGAACGACTGGTCTTCGCCGGCACCAGGTAGTCCAAAGTGTGATTCATTCTTAATCGCGTGAGCACCGACATTGGTGGTCATGATTAAAATTACATTTCGGAAATCGATGTTTCGACCGAAACTGTCGGTCAGGCGTCCCTCTTCCATGACTTGAAGAAGCATGTTGAAAATATCAGGATGCGCTTTTTCGATTTCGTCTAAAAGGACGACTGAGTAAGGACGTCGGCGAATCTTCTCGGTCAACTGGCCACCTTCTTCGTAGCCAACGTATCCCGGAGGGGCGCCGATCAAACGACTCAGGTTGTGTTTTTCCATGTACTCAGACATGTCAATTGCAACCAAAGCGTCTTCATCTCCGAACATGAATTCAGCCAGTGCCTTGGAAAGTAATGTTTTACCAACACCGGTTGGGCCGGCAAACATAAAGCAACCAATTGGGCGTCGTGGATCTTTGAGGCCACTTCGGCTTCGTCGAACAGCTTTTGAAATCGCGACCACGGCAGCGTCCTGGCTGACGACCTTCTTATGAAGTTCGTCTTCCATTTTCATTAGCCGCATTGAGTCTTCGGTAGAGAGGCGTGTCAGTGGTACGCCAGTCATCTTGGAAATGACTTCTGCGATTACCTCTTCGTCGACTACGCCATCAGTTTCCTGGGACTTCTCACGCCACTCACGCTTGATTTGGTCCTTCTTTTTACGAAGTTTATCGGCCTGATCTCTCAGGTTTGCTGCTTTCTCAAAATCTTGATTGGCAACCGCGTCCTCTTTTTCTTTGTTGAGGCGCTCGATGTCTTCGTCGATTTCCTTCAGATCTGGTGGACGGCTCATGGTCCGTAATCGGACACGGGCACCTGCTTCGTCGATCACGTCAATTGCTTTATCCGGGAGGCATCTCCCCGTAATGTACCGACTGGACAGGTCAACCGCAGAGGCAACGGCATCATCGGTGATTTGCACTCGATGATGTTCTTCGTACCTCTTGCGAAGTCCTTTCAAAATTTCGATGGTTTCTTCATTGGACGTAGGTTCGACAATGATCTCTTGGAATCGACGAGCCAGTGCATTGTCTTTTTCGATGTACTTACGGTACTCATCAAGCGTGGTTGCTCCAATGCATTGAATTTCGCCACGTGCGAGAGCGGGCTTGAGCACGTTGGCAGCATCAATTGCTCCTTCCGCACCACCGGCACCGACCAGCGTATGTAATTCGTCGATGAACAAGATGGTGTTTTTCGCACGGCGAACTTCGTTCATTACCGCTTTGATGCGTTCTTCGAACTGTCCACGGTACTTAGTACCGGCAACCATCATTGCGAGGTCGAGAACAACGATCCGCTTATCGGCGAGGATTTCAGGTACTTCCCCGGAAATTACTAGCTGCGCGAATCCCTCAACGATCGCTGTTTTTCCTACTCCAGCTTCACCAAGAAGGACTGGATTATTTTTGGTTCGACGGCACAAAACCTGAATGGCTCGCTCGATCTCTTCGGCTCGCCCGATCACAGGATCCAATTTGCCTTGTTTAGCTAACTCGGTAAGGTCTCGTCCAAAACTATCGAGAGCGGGCGTTTTTGACTTTCCACCCTGCTTACGTTCACTGCCTTCACTGCCGCCGGAGCTCTCGCGACCTCCTCGCTCGGATCCCTCGCCTCCTTCAAGGCCGTTTCCGAGGAGATTGAGGACTTCTTCACGAACTTCTTCAAGCTTTAGTCCAAGGTTCATTAGTACCTGAGCGGCGACCCCTTCTTGTTCTCGAAGCAGGCCCAATAAAATGTGCTCGGTACCCACGAAGTTATGGTTGAGGTTGCGAGCCTCTTCCATTGAGTACTCGATGACCTTTTTGGCTCGCGGGGTTTGTGGAAGTTTCCCCATCGTGATCATTTCTGGACCACTCTGAACTAACTTCTCCACCTCCAAGCGAATTTTCCGGAGGTCGACATCAAGATTTTTCAGGACATTGGCGGCAACGCCCGTGCCTTCTTTAACCAAGCCGAGCAGCATGTGCTCGGTGCCGATGTATTCGTGATTGAAACGCTGAGCCTCTTGATTGGCCAGTTGCATGACCTTTCTTGCTCGATCAGTAAAGCGTTCGTACATGTTCTTTTCCTCGTCCTAACCTATCGATTATTCAGGTTTCAAAATCTGAAAGTCGTTTTTATTAGTTGCTGGTTTTATCTGTTGTTCGATTATACGTGATTATCGGCTTTGTATTAAGCGGCGTCAGACCACTCATTTTTATTGTTTGACTCTAACGTTGAAGAATGTTCGAGTTTTTCCCCGTCTTGCGTTGAAATAATCTCTCGAATTAATTCTTCCTCTCGTTTACATTCAAAGTTCCACTCTATCGCTTCGTCAAAACGCTTGATCTCTTTTAGTTGTTGAAGCGATTGATCTAACTTCCGCGAGTGCCGAAATAGCGTGGCGAGTAATAGCCGAGATTCGATGTCTCGCGGGTGTTGATCAATTTGACGATTCAATAAGGTTTGAGCTTCTCCCCAATGTCCCCTTAAGTATTCGTGTTGTGCTTGAATAAACAAGGTGTCGGGTCGCTCGGTGGTAGCAACCTTATCGGTCACAGGAACTGCCACCAAGTCAGTCAGTCGGTTATACGAAACTAAAGCCGTTGCGGCCCAAATTAAACAAATCACTGGCCAGGCGATTAGCGGGAACGCTTCGCCTAATGACCACTTCCATAAGAAACTGGAAATCAACGCAATGTTCAACAGGATTGAGAAACCAATTGCTGCAAACAGTGAAGACCAATGGCCTTTACACCAAAGACCCGGCAATCCGGGCCAGCTGCACAGCAATAATGGACCCCAACGCATGGGTGATCTCCAAGTTCCAATTAAAAATACCACCGGAAAACAAAGGTGCGGCAATAAAATTTGCCAGTCGAGGTTCCCCGCAACAAATAAGTATCAATCTGGACGCAAAATAGGTCAATCTCAATCAAAAAACAGGTTTCGGGTGATTCTAAGGGGGACTATCAATGACCGTTTGCGTATGATCTATACGTAAATTCTCGGTATTTGGTTTAGTTTTGAACTAGCGCTCACTTGTTTTTGATCCCTTTGAAACCGCTATCAAATTAAGAAGAGTCAATTTAGGGTGGCTGGTTCGAACTAAAAAAACTCCATTTCAAGTCTAAATTTTTACCAATCACGTTACTGCTCACCGACAAAATGAACTTTTGAGGTGTCAAACTGGCAGATTTTTTTCAAAAAAAATGAACGATAAACATTCCGAATTTTCTTTATTTCGCATCTTGGACGCGGCCTTTAACCGGACCACCGAAGGATTGCGTGTTGTCGAGGATTACGCCCGGCTCGCGATTGATGATGGGTTTTTATCGGCGGAGTTAAAACGTCTTCGACATGATTTGACGGAAGCCGGCAAGGGGATTGATCGTTCCCACAGAATGCATGCGAGAGATACCCTTGGCGATGTCGGTACTGAAATCGAGTTGCCAAGTGAATATGAAAGAGTGGCCGTTGATGAAAAAGGTGTTCAGCCAAATATTGGTTCCAGCGAAGCCCCGGTTCAAGGTATTGCCGGAACGATCAAAGCAAATTTCTCGCGGGCGCAACAAGGACTCCGAACCATTGAAGAGTTTTCGAAGTTAATCGACATCGACGTTGCAAAAAAAATAGAACAAATTCGATATCGTTGTTATTCGCTTGAGAAGTCCTTCAACGCGACGCTGTCTGGGCGTCGTGAACTCGTCGACGCCAGTCTCTACGTTTTAATTAACGCTCAAGGCGAATGGGAATCCCGAGTCAAAGCAATGGTGGAGGCGGGAGTCGATCTCGTTCAATTGCGTGACAAAGATCGCACCGACCGAGAGATTGTCTCGATTGGAAGAAAGATCTCCGAATTGACTCGTAATAGCAGTACGGCGTTTATCATGAACGATCGCGCTGATTTGGCGATTGCTGCCGGGGCGGACGGAGTGCATTTAGGACAGGATGATTTAACGGTGGGAGAAGCCAGACGAATTATTGGCCCTTCGAAGGTAATCGGTGTTTCAACTCATTCTCTCACGCAAGCGCGAAAGGCGGTGTCAGAAGGTGCTGATTATATTGGCGTTGGGCCAGTCTTTCCCTCGACCACAAAACACTTTGAAAAACATGTGGGACTTACGTTGGTAAGGGAGGTTTCTGCGGAGATTAAGCTGCCGATGTTTGCAATTGGTGGAATCACTCTTGGCAACCTCTCGAGAGTCATTGAGTCGGGAGCGCGTGGGGTTGCCGTCAGTGGTGCGGTGAAGGTGCTGGACGACCTTGAGCGCGTGGTGCGAGAATTCAAACGTTGTCTTGCTAACTAGGCCAGTTTTTAATTAGGTTGGTCGCGGAGAACCCACCGCTGCGACTTGCGGGGCAACTCCTTGTTCCTTTCTTATGAGTATATTGCGGGTCGCGAGGGGAGAATTTTACTTTTTGCATCCTATCTGCATTGACCTGACGTTTTATCTCGGCTGTCATCGGCTATGATTGCAAAACGATGGAAGGGTTGGGTTTGGCCTGGCAAGGCATGCTGCCGGGTCGTCCGCATTTTTGTTTAAATGGTCTTTAAGCCGTTTGTGGCCGGAGAAACGTGAAGCTAATGGAATTTCTTGATGTTCCAATTTTTGATGATGATATTTACAAGCTGATTGTTCGGCTCACGATTAACCTTGTTTTCCTCTATCTTGTTGTTGGGGTTTCCTATTGGCTTCACCAGCAAAACCATCGCCAAGTTTTTAACTTGCTGGTTATGAATGTAGTCGTGTTCTTCATCTGCTTTACTTTGAAGAAACTCGATTTAGGCCTGGGAATGGCACTCGGTCTGTTCGCAATCTTCGCGATCATTCGGTATCGAACCGACGCGATTGACGTCAAGGACATGACGTACTTGTTTGTTGTCATTGGCTTGGCGGTCATTAATGCGTTGTCGAATAAGCAAACTTCTTATCTCGAGTTACTGCTCACAAATTCCGTCATCTTTGGAGCGACCTATCTCCTGGAGTGGCGGGTGGCGGAACCGCGGAAAGTGAAACCACCTAAATTGGCATCTTACGAAGTCGTCTACGACAACATCGCTTTGTTGCACCCTGACCGCGAGGAAGAACTCATTAAAGAACTCAAGCAGAGAACGGGGATTCAGGCAGTTCGTGTGAACATCAAACAAGTTGACCTGCAGAAATCGAATGCGGTCATCGTTTTAAAGTATCGCGGAAAAGCTATTCGTTGATGGCGTGATCCAGCATCGGTTGAGTGCCTACGAGTTTTTTGTACTTTTGATAGGCGGCCTCGTAAGCCGTGATTGAAGCAGATTGGGGTTGGTATTGTTTGGGCGATTCCATGGCGTGCTCATTCAGGAACTCAGACCATGGACGCTTTGATCCCTCAAGAACTTGATTACGGTATTTTGCCATCAGTGCGGCGCCCCACGCGGTTCCCTCTTCTGCACTTTCGAGGAGCGTAACGGGATTGGCAAATACATCGGCAAGCAACTGGGCGAGTTCTGGAGTCTTCGTCAGCCCTCCAGAGAGGACTAATTCCGTTCGAGGGAATCCTTGACCATCGAGAATTTCGCAACCGAGACGAAGGTTGAACATAGTGGCCAGTAACGCGGCTTTTACTAGGTTCCCCGGGGTGGCATTTTCAGAGTTGAGCCCGACTAACATTGCGGTTCCACCGCGTTGAACGTTGAGGCCGGGTTCGTCATCCATGAAAGGAAGTGCCATGATTCCGCCGCAGTCAGGAGCGGCGTCGAGAAGCATTGGGATGACCTTTTCAAACCCGTCACCGCGGCTTCCACCGATTGCCTGTCCAAACATTTCGACGACGCTATTCATGAAAGTCGTACCATTGCGAAGCCAAACCATATTGATCGGTTTGCCGTCGGGAGCACAAAAGTGGTCAACTGCTTTACTGACACCGGAAAACGAACGGTCGCCTACCGAGTTTGCGCAAACGGAGGTCCCGAAACTACAGGAGATCATTCCAGCCTCACCGATCAGAGAACCGGCGAGCGCCGCAGGTTGATCGCCTTCAGCGGGAGCGACTGGGATTCCTGCGGGCAGTCCGAGTCGAGCGGCCCCTTGGGCGTTGAGGACTCCACCGGATTGTCCAGCATGTCGGACTTTGGGTAAAAGCGATTGCAGTGGCGAGGAATGGCCAGCGACGCTGTCATATTTCTCAAGAAGTCCGAGGTCGTAATCGAGGGTTGCCTGGTCAATGGGGAACATCCCCGCTGCATCACCAATGCCCAGCAACCAGTCCCCGGTAAGCTGGTAGGCCAGCCAGCCAGCCGGAGTTGTGATGTGGCGGGTTTGTTGAGCCAGTTCGGGGCGGTTGCGCAAAGTCCAGAGCCATCTTGCCGAGGTAATCCTTTTGGGCATTTTTACGCCCATCGCTTCGGTGAGCTCGTTTTCTTCTGATTCGTTTCGGGCATCACACCAAAGCCTTGCTGGCCCTAGTGAGGCGCCGTTCTCGTCCGCAAGAACTTCCCCGTGCATTTGTCCAGAGATTCCAATCGCCAAAACTTCGAAATCGTCATTCATTTGATCGCGAAGGTGACGCATTGCGTTTGAGAGTGCATCGTCCCAGTCAGCGGGGAGTTGTTCATAGCATCCTTCAGCAAGATTCGGGACCATCTCGTAAGAAGCCTCACCTGTGCCGAGAACTTTCAGGTCTTCATCGGTGAAGACGACCGAAAGTCCTTGCGTACCCGCATCAATACCTAGGTAGCCTTTAATTGCCATCTGTTTGCATCCTCAACTTCGAATGTGACTTGGAATCAACAATCTCTGAAACCAAAGACCTTCCCATTGTGGTCGATCTTTTGATTTCCATATTAGCGATGAACTGAATTAAATTTCACCAGCGAGTCCGCGTTCATAATATTTGTGCGTGATCGATTCCTGATTTTCCAGTAACCAGTCGATGTCCGGTTCGTTGCACATTGCCTTTCGGATCGCCTGGGTAGTGGCCTCGCGATGGATTTCAAACAAAGCCTTGTGATCGAGGTTGTCGTCAGTTGCGACTCCGGGGTTTAGCCAGACGGAGCAGATGATTCCCAGGTCATTTGCTTTTTCTTTGGGGATGAATCCCGCGCGGACGGCATCAAGAACGCCGTTAGCGATTGCTGCCTGAACCGTTCCCATGAGTATATTAGTGTAGCGGGAACTCTTGACGGTGACTTTACTGACCATCAGCGTTACCGGGCGAACTTGGATGTCTGTGTTAAGGATGGCAAATACTTTTGAGTGTCCAGCGGATTGGTTGCCGGTCAAGGTAGCGATTGCAGTGCCCACAGGACCATCGAGTTCGCCGATGACGATCTCAGGCTCGGCGGCCGTAAAAGGAGGTCCTCCAGCAATCAGGCATTCGCCGGTTCTCATTACAATTCGTTCGCTCATGATCAACTCGCTATTTCTGATTTGAAAATAGTAATTTTCGTTAAGTAGATTCTGAGTCTAAGATCTGTTGGCTATTATGTCACGGGTGTAATAATAAAAATGAATCGATCCGAGGTGTTACCGGTTCCGGCGAACCGTTCGCCTCGGTTTGATTGGAATTCAAATCAGCCGCCTTAACATTCTTAATACATTTATCTCCGAGAAATACATGATCGAAGTAGAGTTAAAGTTTCCAGTCGCTTCGCTTGAAAAGATTCGAAGTCATTTGCAGTCGTTGGGAGCAAGCTCCGAGGGTGTTTCAATTCAAGCTGATGAGTATTTTAATGATCCAAAACGCAATTATGCAAAACTAGATATCGCGGTGCGGATTCGGCAGAGCGACGATGAATTCTGGCTTACTTTTAAAGGGCCGAATCTGGATCCAGCGGCGAAAATTCGAAAAGAGATCGAAATGCCACTTAAAGACGCTTTGGCTGCTGAGCAAATGCGGGGAGTACTGGCAGGAATGGGGTTGGTTTCGGTTGCCAAGGTTATGAAACGCCGCGAGGAATTTGTCGGCTGCGATGATTTGTCTTCTGTCCATTTTTGTTTGGATGAAGTAACGGAAGTCGGTGGGTTTGTAGAATTGGAATTGGTCGTTGAGTCTCAAGAGGAAGTTGAGCCAGCCAAGCTCAAGCTGATTGCTCTAGCAGATCAGCTGGGGTTATCGGGCAGCACGCGAACAAGTTATTTGGAGATGTTGCTGAAGTCACGCGAATCGACGCCCGCAGATTCCCCGACGGGTCCTCGTGAAAATCAGCAGGAATGACTAAACTTGAAGCATGTCCTTTGAACCGCCTGACGATCCCTCTGAAATACCGCTGCGTTCTCCCCTGCCCCAATCTGATGGTGGATCTGCAGAGCAAGAGAGTTTCGATCAGGTGTGTTCGGTGAGTGAACCGCCAAACCACGCTCACAATTTTCGGCTGGCAGTCCTCTATATGGTTTTCATGAGAACGGGCTGGATCTTTAAAACTGAGAGCATCATTATGCCCGCGGTTTTAGACGTTATTGGTGGTTCCGGTTGGCTAAGAGGCTGTTTACCAATGCTAAACCGCCTTGGACAGAGTCTGCCGCCCATGCTGGCGTCCGATCGTGTTCGCGGAGCAAGACTAAAAAAACTTGGATTGTGCGCCACGACTTCAACGATGGGAATTTGTTTTCTATTACTTGCAGCCATCTGGGCGATAACCGAGGGAGCGAAAAGTTGGTGGCTTCCCGTCGTGTTTCTTTTAATTTACGCCGTGTTTTTTACCGCGACGGGGATCAATATGATGATCCTAAATACGATTTCCGGGAAACTGATACGTGTCGATCGTCGTGGGCGACTGTCTTTGTTGGGAACGGTGATTGGAGCGAGCATCGCCGTTGTTTGCGGCTGGTATTTTTTAAATCGCTGGCTGGTCGATGGCTCTAGTGCTGATGGGACTCGAGCGAATTTTGAAATGATATTTTTCTTTACCGGCATGACCTTTTTAGGGGCCGCAGTGGTAGGCCTGTTTCTCAGGGAAGCCCCGGATGAAAATTTGATACAGCGGCGCGGTGGCAAAGATCTACTATTGGCGGCCTATGAGACTTTTAAGACCGATCGAAACTTTCGAAGGCTTGCTATTATTGCAGCGTTGTTTGGGATGTACCTAACCCTATTCCCGCATTACCAGCGCCTCGGTCGAGATCGGCTTGATCTTGGTTTAAGCGCATTGATTCCCTGGGTGTTGGCCCAGAACATTGGAGCAGCACTCTTTAGTATCCCTACCGGCTGGCTGGCGGATCGTTACGGTAATCGATTGGTACTTCAGTTGATCATGGTGGTGTTGTGCATCGCCCCTCTATTGGCGTTGGCCATTTCGTGGAGTGCTGATCTGCAACCCGCTTGGTTTACGGTTGTATTTGGTTTGTTAGGGCTGACTCCGGTGGCGATGCGGTTTCTAAATAACTATACGTTGGAGATTGCGAGCCGGGATGAGCACCCACGCTACTTGAGCACGCTGGCTTTCGCGATCGCGGCTCCCCCAATTCTATTGAGTCCATTAATTGGTGCGTTGATCGACTCCGTTGGTTTTGAGCTGATTTTTGCGATCGTGACGGGGTGCGTGTTTACGGGGTGGCTGCTGGCATTCACGTTGGCAGAACCTCGGAGTTTGAGCTCCGGTTCGGAATAACGTTCATTTTTGCGAAGGTTGCAGCGTCTGTCCCTCCTGAAGTGTGAGTTTGGTAACAATCCGTAATAAGTTGAATAATTCTCACGACCGTTGAGTCTGGATTTTGCTGACATCGATCGATAGACTCTCCGATAAATTATTGTGTCTTGGTTTTGTTGGAGAGAAACAGGTGAAGTTCAATTTTAAAGCTATTCGAGTCTCGTGCGCCGGTTTGTTGGCGTTGGCCGTTGTCTTGGTCGCATCTTCGGTTTCAAACGCTCAGGATTTGACAGGTGTGAAGTGCATCCTCAATGGCAAAAAATCTGCGAAGGCGAGTGCGTCTGTCGACTATCAAGGCGGCAAGGTTTATTTTTGCTGTGGCAATTGCGTGAAAACGTTTAAGGCCGACATGAAGCTAAAGGATAAAGCGAAGTACACCACGAAAGCGAATCACCAGTTGGTCGTGACTGGTCAATTCACTCAAAAGGCCTGCCCGATCAGCGGTGGCGCGGTGGATGCGTCCAAAGTCGCCGAGGTAGGCGGTACCAAAGTGGCATTTTGTTGCGGCAATTGTCTTGGAAAGGTCAACAGCGCTGAGGGCTTGGCGGCAAAGGCTGATCTAGTTTTCTCCAAAACTGCGTTTGCAAAAGGTTTTGAAAAGAAAAAAGCCGAAGTAAATTTGGAGTCTATCAATTGCTTGCTAATGAAAAAGCGAAAAGTGGTTGAATCCAAATCAGTAGATTACAAAGACGGGAAAGTCTATTTCTGCTGTGGTCGATGCGTCAAAAAGTTTTCTGGTTCGCCCGCAAAATTCGAAACGCTGGCAAACCACCAACTTGTTGCCTCGGGGCAATACCACCAGATTGGCTGTCCTATTTCAGGTGGCGATGTCGATGAAGACCAATCAGTGGTGGTTGGTGGTGTGACCGTCAAATTGTGTTGCGACAAATGCAAAGCAAAAGTTGAAGGTGCCGCTTCGGAGGAAGCAAAGATTGAATTAGTCTTCGGGAAGAAGCGATTTGATAAAGCGTTTTCCAACTAAGAACTGTTGGGACTATCCGCCTGGGAAATAAATTCTCAAGCGAAATGAAAACCGCGATGGATCGCGGTTTTTTAAATCTAGGCAACTATCAAAGGGAGTTACTTATGTCGTCTTCAGATACACCAGTCGAGAAAGATTACGACCCGGTGAAAAACCCGCGTCCAGAAGATTTGCATGCTTATGGAATCGGAAGTGCTTTGATTTGGTTTGCGGGTTTGCTTGGTTTATTGGCGATCGTTTACTGGGTCGCCTTTTAGTTTGTCTTCAACAGTTAAGCAAAAGCGGTAAATCGCGAGTTTTTACTGATCTTTCCGCGTTGGCGTGGCTTTGGCATAATTTCTGTTATTCAGAAACTGGCCAGGGACGGACCAATGCGGATTTTTTTTTCAGTAGGCGAGCCAAGCGGCGACTTGCACGGGGCGAATTTGATTCGTCGTTTGAAGTCTCGCGATTCAGCGATTGAGTGCGTTGGATTTGGTGGCCCCAAAATGCAAGCTGCGGGTTGCGATCTGCATTTTGATCTAACCTCTCTGGCCGTGATGTTTCTGGCCTCGGTGCTCAAGAACATCAGGTTGTTTTTTCGTTTGATCGCAGACGCGGATCGTTATTTTGAAAACCATGAAGTGGATGCTGTTGTTTTAATCGACTACGCAGGGTTCAACTGGTGGATTGCCAGGAAAGCAAAGAAGCACGGAGTTCCAGTTTTCTTTTACGGAGTTCCTCAGGTTTGGGCGTGGGCACCGTGGCGGATTCGAAAAATTCAAAAGCTGGTAGATCATGTTCTCTGTAAGCTTCCTTTTGAGGCTCCATGGTTCAAACAGCGGAATTGTCATGCGACCTATGTCGGGCATCCTTACTTTGATCAATTGGAAAATCAAGAATACGACACCGCTTTTATTGAGAGTTTGACGGAAAGCAATAAAAGGCTGATCACTTTGTTGCCTGGTAGCCGGAACCAGGAAGTTGAAAGTGTTTTGCCGATTCTTCTGGCTACAGCGAAAAGTGTTTTGGTGGAGGACGATACGTGCCGTTTCGCCATCGCGTTTTACAATGACGCTCAAAGGCAGATGTCGTCGAAGCTAATTGCTGATTCCAACCTTCCGGTGAAGGTTTATGTGGGGAAGACCCCCGAGCTAATGCAGGCGGCCTATGCCTGTGTTGCTTGTAGTGGATCCGTTTCTTTAGAACTGCTGTACCATCGCAAACCCACTGTGATCGTATTTAAAGTCCGCCGTTGGGTGATGGTAGCTCAGGCTTTTTTGTTGAGGATTAAGTTTATTACGCTGGTCAATTTGATCGCGGCGAAGGAGATTCGCCGACCAAGCTTTCGACTGTACGATCCTGATGATCCGAATGCCGAATCATGTGTGATGCCTGAATATTTGACCGCTGGCGACCCATCGCAAAAAGTTGCCCGGCGGATGCTAGGTTGGTTGAGGGACTCCCGGTCACATTCTGAAAACGTTGCTGAATTGGATCGCTTAGCAGTTCGCTATGCTCAGCCAGGAGCAACAGCGCGCGCAGCAGATTACTTGTTAGATGAGTTGTGTGAGAAGCGGGTGTTTGACGAGGATCAGCCTTTTGATAGTTTGCCAGAATCGGAACAGGCTGCTTAATATTCTGAACTGCTGTGTTCTCAAGGTTTGAATCCCTTGAGAAATGAACTCATCTCAGGAGTGACCGTTGGAGAATCTCTGAGATTGGTTAAGATGGTGGCGAATTCGATTGTCTTTTTAGCGGACACTAGGTTTGCACAATCGTCTGCTCCTTTGGGGGCGTTTTATTGTTGGCATTGAGTCAGTGGGAGGTCGCAGTGTTTCTGAGTGAGCCTGGGCGAACCGGTTATGATCTTAATTTTTCCTGTTTCGGTTTTCCCGTTCGGGTGCATCCTGCGTTCTTCATCATGCCGTTGTTGCTGGGCAGCGGGCTAATCTCTTCCGCGGACAATACAGGGGTTGGGCTCCTGGTGGTCACGGGGATCTTTTTCGTCTCAATTTTGATTCACGAAATCGGGCATGCCGTTGCTTTTCGATATTTTGGTATTCCTTCTCGGATCGTTCTTTATTGGATGGGGGGATTAGCAATTCCTGAATCTTCTCGCGCATGGGGGAGTCAATCGAATAGATCGCTAAGTCCAGATCAGCAAATCATCATCTCGGTGGCGGGGCCAGTATTTGGGCTTGCTCTGGCGGCGGTTTTTTATGGTTTGGTTTATTTGCTTGGCGGCAGCGTCGAGCTTGAAAACGATCAAATTTTCTCGGTATTTGTTCCTGTCTTTCCCGAAGGGTCTAAGTATGCGGGAGGGGGGATTGTATTCATGATCTGTTTTGGCGGAATCATATTGAACGTGTTTTTGAACATTCTTAATCTCGCACCGATATACCCACTCGATGGAGGGCAGATCGCCCGTCAGTTTATGGTGAAACTGGATGCCTATAATGGAATTCGAAACAGCATCGTATTGTCACTCGGGACTGCGGTCTTGATTGCAGTTGTGAGTTTGGCGTACGAAAAACCGTTCATGGCTTTCTTTTTCGGCTTCATGGCGTGGAGCAGTTATCAAATGCTGCAGCAGTACAACGGGCCACGCTGGTAGTTGACTGTCGAAGTCGGGGGCGCTTGAATGATTCCAGGCGTTCCATTGCTGCGAACCGACCGTGCCGAAACTGCATGCTCTCTACGTTGACTACCTTCGAATCCTGGCATCGAATAGGTGTTGTATGTGTTTCTAATGTCGCGCAATTGCGGTGATGTTTGATTCAATAGAGTCCGAGTCGATTTGCAAAATGTTGCGATCGGTGACTCTTAAAGTGACTTAGGGAGAGAAAACGAAGAAAAAAACCAATTTTTTTTCAATTTTTTTTCCGCACTGTTTTTCATCGCACCAATAGCAATTGTTTTATCGACTGGAGGGCGTCGGTTTCGCATCAATTGATTAGATCAAAATCTTGCAGTGCGTGTTTGCGTTTCTTTTTGCTTGAATGTTTGGATCGGAATCACTGCCTTGAATATTTCAGTTCCAATTGATGTGCAAACTGTTTTCTGTTGCAGGAAAACTCAACCGTTCAGAGAGAAGTTTTGTTTTTTGTTCTTTTTCAGGTGTTTTATGTCGAAAACGCTTTTTTAAAACTGTCTCAATGCAATTGCTTGTTTGGTCGACTGGGCAGTTTGTCTCATGTTGAGAAACATTATCTTGTTCAAAGTTACTTTGAATGACCGATTGTTGTTTCGCGTGACTTGTGAAAACAACTTTAACAACTGGTTGCAGTTGAAAATGAAAGGGATTGGTTTTGAAACGAAGTGTTCACGTTTGTTTTTTAACGTCGATTAGATTGAATGAAAAAAACAGGTTCAATGTTGAGCAAAAAAAATCCGAAAACTTCAAAAACAATATTGAAAAGTTTTTTTTGTTTTTTAAAACTTACGCATCAAAGACGCTCGGTAACTTGAGTTCAAATTTTGGTGTCGACGAGAACAGATTGTTTTTTCGAAATTGAAATTTGAAATTAAGCTCTGACCATCGAAGGTTGGAAACGAGCTGACATTCGAGCCATTTCTAGAAGTGGTTTATTTCGAATGGTGAGTTTGCTTTAAGACTGGCATATGTTTGCCAGGGGGCGACTCGCCACGGTCTATTAACGGAGGACGTCCTGTGGCCAAAAAGAAAGCAGCAAAGAAAAAGCCTGCAAAGAAAAAAGTAGCTAAGAAAAAAGTAGCTAAGAAAAAAGTAGCTAAGAAAAAAGTAGCTAAGAAAAAAGTAGCTAAGAAAAAAGTAGCCAAGAAAAAGGTTGCTAAGAAAAAAGTAGCCAAGAAGAAGGTTGCTAAGAAGCCTGCTAAGAAAAAAGTAGCTAAGAAAAAAGTAGCCAAGAAGAAGGTTGCTAAAAAGCCTGCTAAGAAAAAAGCTGCTAAGAAAAAAGTTGCAAAGAAGAAGTAACTCGTTTTTCGAGTGAAGCAACTGATTAATTGAAACAACGAGAAAGGGCCACTTTATTTAAAAAGTGGCCCTAGTTTTTGCGCTGCTGGTAAACCGATTTTGTGGGGCTGCAGTTAGCCAAGCACAGGAAGTTGTGCCTGCACGGGGGTTTCAGCGGCATTTTTTGCCAGCGTTTTGACGAGATTGTGCGCGATCGCTACCAAATGTGGAGCGACCTCTTCATCGTCGAAATTGGCTGCCATCTCCCCCGCATCGCCGCGTTCGCGTAATTGAATGTTGATCGGGATATCCCCGAGGAATTCGATGTTGTCTTCCGCCGCGTATTTCTGAGCACCGCCCTTGCCAAAGATGTCGTACTCCTTGCCATTGTCGGGACAAATGAAACTGCTCATGTTTTCAATTAAGCCGAGGATTGGAATTTTAACTTTGCGAAACATTCCGACTGCTTTGATGGCGTCGATCAAAGCAACTTCCTGTGGCGTGCAGACGATGACGGTTCCGGTTAACGGTAGCATCTGTGACAAGCTTAATGCGATGTCGCCGGTCCCCGGTGGCATGTCGATGATGAGGTAATCAAGGTCGCCCCAATCCGTTCCTTGGACAAACGTCTTGATTGCCGAATGAAGCATGGGGCCTCGCCAAATGACCGCTTGGTCTGGTGGGACCATGAAGCCAATGCTCATCAAGGGGATACCATTAAAGTCAAGCGGTTGAATTTTCTCGCCTACTTTTTGAACTTGGCCTCGAACCCCTGTGAGTTGTGGGACGCTGGGGCCGTAAACGTCTGCGTCGAGGATGCCAGTTTTGCAACCGGCATTTTTGAGAGCTAGGGCGAGACTGGTTGCCACTGTGCTCTTACCAACACCACCTTTCCCTGCAGCGACAGCGATCACCGCTTTGGCTGTAAGGCCTACTTGGCCAACGGGTTGAGCGGGGCGAACGTGTTCGGTTATTTCAACTGAAATGTTTTCAGCTTCACTCGATAGGTTTTCATTCAGGAGTGTTGTGATTTCATTTTCAAAATCCGCCTTCAGAGGGGCGGCAAAAGTCGTCAAACCAACTTGGACCTTAAGTTGGCCACTGTCTGCGGAGACCGAGTGGATTTGTTTCGCGAGTTTGCGACCTGTTTCGGGATCCTTGACTGTACCAAGTAGTTGGCGGGCTCGCGTTTCGAGGGTATTTGAATCTGTCATGTTTCGCTGTTCATGTATTAAGGTTGTTACCAGAGCTCGATTTTACGTCTGCAGCTGATTTTAGGGAGTGGGCCAAGGAAGATTTGCCCAGACATTTTGCTCGATAGATTTCTCAGTGAGAATCCTAGACTGATGGTGTCGCTGGATCGCAGTTGCGAGAGCGGCGAATTCAACCGGTGTACTGTAGTGACCGCAATTGCCAAGTTTTCTTAATTCTCGGTCCCACAATGGGTTAGGTAGTTTGCCAACTGTAAACGTCTTAATTTGGAAAGAATTGTTGTTTAGTCGGGCTAGGTTGCCGGGAAACGAATGGAGTGATCTGTCTGGTATCTCAATCACAACAGCAGACGCGTCGATTTTTAGCACTTCGGACCAAAGGGACTCAAAATTGAGAACCCAGGAAAGCCGGAATTGGCCGAGTTGACGGGAGATCGCAGAGCACCACTGGGGAGAGCGGGCCCAGACAATGACGGTAGGATTCATTCGAGCTCCTCAAATGCGGAGGAGTCGATTTCGTCGGTTGGGCTTGCCTGCTGATCGGGACGTTGCAGAGGGTTGTCGAAGTTCTGCAATCGGCGAAGCAGTTTGGGGCGACTTATCCCAAGCAGCGATGCAGCCTTGGCTTTGTTCCCTTTTGATTCTCTCATTGCCCGAGCGATCAGCTCTTCTTCGACGCCTCTCAGGAACTCGTCGAGGTTAATCTTTGTTTCCTTGGATGTGCCAATCCGCATCGCTTTTAGCGATTGTTGAAATTCATCGGGCAGATCTTTAGGTTGAATGAGAGTGGAGTCAGCGTTGAGGCCAGCAAGTTGTATGGTTCGATTGAGTTGGTCAATATTTTCAGGCCAGTTGAATTCGAGAAACAGTTGCAGTGTTTCTTCGGCAAACCCTGAGAGTTGTTTTTTGCGATGGTTGTTGTCTCGTTCGAGTAGTGCCTGAGAAAGCAGAGGGATATCTTCAATTCTTTCGATCAGGGGAACCATGTTGATGACCATGACGCCGAGGTGGTTTGCTAACTCGGTTGAGAATTGGGAGGAAGTGATTAGCTCATCTTGTGACAATGTTGACGTGCCGATGGTTCTTAACGGGAATTCTGGTAGTTCCAGGAAGCCCAGTAATTCGCTCTGAGCTGCGGGTGCGAGGTGGTCGATGTCGAGCAGGAGCAGCCAGATTGGTGCATGGGAAATTTTCCCGCTACTGGAGATCTCGTTGGTTATTTCTTTGATGCGTTGCTGGATTAGCTTTTGATCTGCAATTGCACAATGGATCGGCAGGAGGTCGATGTTGCGTTCGGGCTTGCGAGCTGAGTGGATGACTCTCGCAAAGTGTTCCTTACCACTGCCAGGCGGTCCCGTGATCAGTAAATCTGCATCGCATTGAATTGCGGCGGTTACTCGTTTGAGGCATTGTACTGAGAACGAACTGGAGCCAGCCAGGCTCTCAAGAGAGTGGGTATGATTGGAGATCGCGTGGATCTCGGCTAATTGGGTGTGAAGTGTTTCTGGTAAGAGATTGGCTGACTCTGGTTTAGGTTCGGGGGGGGATTCAAGGGTGAGTGGGTCGCAGAGTACGAGCAGGCCTAAGAGTTTTTCATCAGCGTCAAGCAGTTGAAAGGTCCAGGCTGATTTCCAGCTTGTATTACCGTTAGCGGTAATGGCAGAGGCAGTAAAAGATCGGGGGGCAGTTGACGAGGTGGCGTCTGGCTCGAAGTGAGTCGGAGGCGGGCAGAGTCCATTGATCTTGTCCAGTATGGCGTTTGAAGGCAGGCTCGAAAATACACATTTTACACCGAGGATCTGCTCGAGGGTGGTTTCGCACCATTGCCCGCAGGCTGGATTGGCATAGGTGATCTCAAAGTCAGCGCTGACGAGGTAGACAGGTGAGGCCGAGCGGTCAAACGCTCGGTTGAGAACGCGAGGTGAAGATTTGGGGTTGGCCATAGGAGTGGTTGTTAGTCGTGAAATTTGGAGCCCAGTCTGGGCAGTCAGCGGTTGGCATGACCGTTTATAATTTAGCTTAAACTGAGTGGTGGATTCAAATTTCAGGTCGCCCTGCCAGCGTTTTCTCGGGAAACCGATGATTAAATTCGAATGTGTGATTCGTGCAGGCCGATTGAACTATAGAAAACGTCACCTGACCGTTATATTTAGCGTGGCCTGATCTTGTAGAATCGGTAGAGATTGGTCGCACTGTTTTGAACATTTTACCCAACCGAAATGCATGACCCGAGAACCTATTCTTTCAAACAGTCCAGTGCCTGAAGAGGATGACCCTAGTCTGCGGCCCTCGCGAATGGCCGACATGGTCGGGCAGCGAGATGTAATTGCGAGATTGCAGATTGCAATTCAGGCAGCTCGTCAGCGGAGTGATGTCCTTGGTCATGTTTTGTTCGATGGTCCTCCTGGACTTGGCAAGACGACGTTCGCCCATTGCATTCCCATGGAAATGGAAGTGCCGGTTGATTTTTTATCAGGCCCGAGTTTGAAGGCTCCCAAGGATCTTGTTCCGAGCTTAACAAACCTCCAGGCAAAGCAGGTTTTGTTTATCGACGAGATTCACCGGATTCCCAAGTCAGTGGAAGAGTATCTCTACACGGCAATGGAAGATTTTCGCATTGATCTAATCCTTGGCGAGGGGATCAATGCGCGAACTCACAATATGAAATTGCAACCGTTTACTTTAATCGGCGCGACCACGCGGGCGGGGATGTTAACCGGCCCATTGCGTGATCGTTTTCAAATACGAGAGCATCTGGAATTTTATAATGACGAAGATTTAACAGAAATTGTTCGTCGTAACGCAAGCAAGTTAAACGTTGTCATTTCGGATGATGCGGCGAGCGAAGTAGCGTTGCGAAGTCGAAGCACGCCGCGGGTTGCCAATAACCGCCTGCGATGGGTTCGAGACTTCGCCCAGAGTCGAGCCGCTGGAGAGATTACTGTTGAAGTGGCTCGGGCGGCATTGCAGATGGCCGAAATTGATACGCTTGGTTTGGATCGTCAGGATCGGAGATACCTCGATACGTTGATTCGTGTTTGCATGGGAGGCCCTGCTGGAGCTGAAACGATTGCGGCGACAATGAATGCGTCTAGCGACACGTTGGTGGATGAGATTGAACCGTTCTTGTTACGCATCG